>Ga0209467_1000805_pt1 | contig 35078 bp, 30 predicted proteins | sample Higcelwee11metaG_FD_187175 | JGI IMG/M metagenome (GOLD analysis project Ga0209467, IMG submission 187175) | Freshwater pond sediment microbial communities from the University of Edinburgh, under environmental carbon perturbations - High... | ecosystem: Environmental > Aquatic > Freshwater >... | reverse complement strand
GACAATCCCTTGGTCGCATAGAGCAGCAGATCCTGCAACGCCGCCACATCCGGTTGTTTTCCGCATACGCCGCCCGCTGTGCAGCCTTCGCCTTTTGCCGTTTGTTCGCATTGATAACAAAACATGGTGAGTCTCCTTTTAATTTAGTGATGGCTGTTTTTGGATGATGTTTTTTTTGCAAGCACCGGTTTTTCTCTTCTTTTTGGTTACACCCTATACCGAACAACATCCTATTGCCTTGACTTAGGTCAACTCCTCCATTTTTTTAAAAAAACATCAGTTTCTGATTTTGGCGGTGGTTTTTTCCGGGTTCTTCGCCAGATGCTGGCGTCGGTGCAAGGCCGCCTCCGCCAGATTTCCGATCACCCGAGGGAGGTCGGAATTGTTCCAGACTTTAAAGAAATCTTCACCATAGGCTTCGCCGGATATTCTGCCCATATCCAGTTTATAATACGGTTCTTCCGACGACGAGAGTTCAATGGCGTCAAAACCATGATATTGATTGTCCTGGAACACATTCACCAGCAATTCGCGAACCGTATAAACGAAAAATTTTTTCACATCTTCCGTGGATTCCGCCTTGCTGAGTTTGTTTCTGAATCCCGGCAGGATACTGTTTTCATACTTTGCCACCGAAATCTGTTTTTCCATGGTCAGCCTCCTTTTTCTAATTATACATGATCACCAGCCAAATATGGCCTTTCTCCGGCCGTATGTGTTAAACGCCTTCCGATCACCGGCGGACTTTACGTTTCCGTTTCTGCACGGAAAAACCGAACCGGCCAATGACCGCCCCGATTTCAAAATACTGGCCCAGGCCATAGGCCATCAATCCGGCTTTTTCCAGCCGGAACCGGCCCTTGGCGTCGATCAGGGCGGATGTTATCTGAACCGCCGCGACTTCAGCCACAAACATGACATGGGAACCCAGGTTCAAGATATTTCGAACCCGGCATTCGATATGAATGGGGCATTCCTGAATAATGGGGCAACCCACTTTAAGGGCCGGGGCTTGCGTGAGACCCGCGCCCTCCCATTTGTCCAGATTCCGGCCCGAAACCATGCCGCACCAGTCCACGGCCCGGGCCTGGCATTTAGATGGCACATTCACCACAAACTCACCGGTGCCTTGGATAATGTCAAAAGAATAGCGTTCCGGGCGAACAGAAATGGACAGCATGGGCGGATCGGAGCAAACGCTGCCAACCCAGGCAATGGTGATGATATTGGGTTTCCACGCCGGACCGCCGCCGCAGCTCACCAGCACCGCCGGCAGGGGCGAGAGCACGTTGCCGGGTTTCCACGACTGTTTTTCAAACCGGTCGCGCCTATCCGTTGCCCTGTTTATTTTATCCATTTTTCCCGCATCTGCTCCGATAATTTTTTCACCAGGGCAAACCCGGCTTCCACGGTTTTTTCTCCATCCGGATTCACCAGACAGCAGGTGGCCGGAGAAATCAGGCTTTGGGCCATCAACTGGTCCCGGTCAATGCCTTTGTCGGTCAGCCGCTGCCAGACCGATTCCAGTTGCGCCGTCAAAGAAGCCAGGTTCTCCGCTTCAAACGGCTCAAAATTGGTAGGCACAATCCCCCACGACAGAATGCCGCCCCGGTCCAGAAACCGGCGGATGCCGGATATATAGTTGGGAAAAACCTCCTTATTGCTGTATACATCCAGGGACAAAATTTCCATGTCCTGGTTCAGCAGAAAATCCCAGTCCGGGTTGCCGCACAGGTGAATGCCCCTGGGCCGTTCAATCATATCGAAAAAAATTTCCAAATCCCCTTTGGCTTTTACGTCTCCATAGCCTGCCATGGCGGAAAACAGAAACTGAAGCCCTGGCTCATCCACGAACATAAAGGCATTGGGATTTATTTTTTTAAGCCGGGCCAGTTGCACATTGACCCGGCGGGCCATAAATTCCAGCATAAACGGCCGCACCGTGTCATCAAAAAGAATGGGCCGGTCATCCTGATCCACGATATTGAAACCAAAACTAATGGGGCCTTCCAACTGGCCTCGAATGGCGGGACGATCAGACAGATCCAGCTCCAGAAACCGGTGATAGACGGCCGAATACTGGGGACTGATGTCAAATATTTCCGGGGATTCGAAATTCGCCAGCACCGCTTCAAGCTCTTCAACGAATTTATCCACAGAAAACTTGAGTGTCTGATGCTCCATATCCAGCAAAATACCAGGAAAATGCTCGGCGGCCTGCACATACATGTCTTCATAATAATTCAGCTTCGGCAGTTGCGGCCAGAAAGGGATATCCATGGTCAGCGCTGTTTTAAGCGCACGTTCCACATCAGTATGGGGCATGACCGCCATGGCGGTGGTCAAGAGATTTCCAGGGATAGGCATCAACGTCTCCTTATTTATATATCCGTGTTTATATGTCTGTATTTTTGCTGATCGGGTTTGCTCAAAATTCCAGCAATATATAGTTTAGCACATATACCAGTTTGGGACAGAACTTTTTCAATTCAGAGGATAAATATTTAAAATCCAGAAGGTTCGAGTCTCTTGGCGCCTATCTTTATTCTTGACATAATCCTGACACAATGTGATAGAAAAGGACATTTTATCATTTCAAAAAAGAAAGACAACGATATGGAAAGTCAAGAATTTCAAAATTTTCGCAAAAAACTGAAAAAAACCCAGGAAGAGATGGGACGGCTGCTCGGGATATCCGTGAAAGCCATCCGAAGCTATGAACAGGGCTGGCGATCCATTCCCGCCCACGCAGAGCGGCAGTTGCTGTTTCTTTGCGCCAAAAAAGATGAAATCATATCCCCCACAAAGCCCTGCTGGACCATCAACAAATGCAGCAAAGGCAGAAAAGAAGTCTGTCCTGCATGGGAATTCCAGGCTGGCACCCTTTGCTGGTTCATTAACGGCACTATATGCAGCGGCATGGACCATCAGACCTGGCGTGAAAAAATTGAAATCTGTAAAACATGCAAGGCGTTTCCCATTGGCCTGAAAATGATGATGCAGGCCAGCTCCGCAATGCTGGAAGCCCCGCCCCATGAAGATTGTTTTAAGCAGCTAAAAACGAGATAAACGGATTGCTGAAAGGCCCAAAAGAATTCCATTCATGGCGATTCAGGGCTTGACATGGCATTATCCCCATGTTAAATGCAATACACTTTTTTTGACCAGTCAGGTTCATCGGGGCGTAGCGCAGCCTGGTAGCGCACTTGCATGGGGTGCAAGGTGTCGGAGGTTCAAATCCTCTCGCCCCGACCAATAAAATCAAGGGTTTAAAAAAGTTTAAAGACCCATCAAAAAGCAAAAGGTAACCTCTGAGGCAACCTTTTGGGGTACATAAGGAAAACAGAAAAACCGGACAGGGGAGATAACCCTCATCCGGTTTTTTTATTTTGGCCACCGGTCAGATCACCTTGGTGTCGGACTCTGTCACCAGCCATGGGGGGTTTTTCAATGATATATATTTCAAAAAAATAAAGTAATTTCTTTAAAGTCACCTTTAACTCTCTATCCGTTCAGCAGGCGTTTAACCCCGCCACTTCCCTGACAACTTCAAGTTTCCGCTGCACCATGTGTCTGGCGACTTTAAGGTCATAATCCATTTGCAGATTAAGCCAGTATTCTGGTGTTTGTCCAGTCGCCTTGCCGATCAAGAAGGCCAGTTCCGCCGTAACAGGACGGCGGCCATGAATAATGTGGGTTATCCGCATGGGTGAAACGCCCAGGTTTTTTGCAAATGCGGATTATGAAACGCCCGTCTCTTGCAATATCTCTTTGATATATTCCCCCGGATGAATCGGGGGCAGTCCGTTTATTGGATACATTCGTCCACCATTTAATGATAATCGGTTATTTCCACGTCACCGGTATAAAAAAACCGCTCTGTTTCCTTGCAGGCAAAAGATTGAATCATGAAATCATTATAAACATTTTGTTTATTGACGGCCAATAAAAAAACCGGATCAACGCTCATGCGCCAATCCGGTTCATTTTCTACTGAATATCTATTTTATCGGCCCGTTTATTCTCTCCAGTACCCAGGGATACGCCGGTAATAGCCTTCAGCGACCCATTCATAATGACCTGGAACCCATACCCTGGTTGGCGGGACGTAACGGACCGGAGGATCATAATCATAATCCCGGCATGGCGGCGGGGGAGGCGCATAATACGTATTGCGCTCAACCACGACCGTACGCTCACGCGGATAGCTGTTAATGATGGCGCTTCCCACCACAGCCGCCCCAAAACCGATGGCGGCCGCTTCCCATCCATTAATATTGCTATGGCTGCCGTGCCTATGTCCGGAATAATGATGGCGATTATAGCCATGATTATTATGACCAGAGGAATAATGGCTGGAATATCCGCCGTGTCCTCCGCCTCGCCTGCTGTATCTGTCCCCGCGATCGGCAAATACCGGGCTCCCAAAAATCGTCAGGGAAAAAATTGCCAATACTAACAAGGTGAATATTTTTTTCATTGTAACCTCCCCATGATGCTGCCTTCTTATCTTCATTTACGATCAAACATACGCTGCTTGTTCTTGAACCGCTTGATCGTTGGAAGAACGGTCAAGTTTTTTGGTTTCAGCAAATTTATTGATTTCTTTTTCAAGCAAAACAATGGTTTTTTCCACAACCCTGTTCAATACCTCCATATCCGCGGGATTTTTACCGATGGCCGCGGCAAGCGGCGCATAGGATTTTCCTGTTTGCGCCCTGATTTCCGCTACTTTGTCATATCCCTTTTCAGATAAAGTAATCAAATGAATTCTCATGTCGTTTTTATCCACTTTGATGTGGATTAACCCCAACTCCACCCTGAGCCTTTTGACATCCATGGAAAGGGTGCTGAGCTTTAAACCGGGAAAAAAATGCGACAACTGGGTCATGCTCATGGAACCCTGAATTTTCAGCAATTCAAGAATCAGTATTTCACGGTCTTTCAATTGCCCGGTATCACTCTCCGCATTTTGAATGGCTTTGAAAATCCGCATTTTAATGCTCAACCTGGCGATATTGGTAAACAGTGAATTCATCTTTTCTCCTTTTTTGGGTAAGATTTTATCATCGCATTTTATTTTGTCAAGGAATTTATTTCAAAAAATTAAAATATATTCCTTTTCGCATCTATTTTCACCATGGCTGACCAAGGATGGCGTTCTCGCCTTCAAAAACCGTCTTTAAAACTTGCCAATAACCGCTAAAGCCAATATAATCCATCTCTCCGTGGCTTGCCGCAAGAAGGATTCAATTTTCAACAAAAACTTTGAAAACGACAACATGGAAAATTTAACATCGCCAAATATTACCGTGATGTTCCTCTCCCTGGGGATTCTGCTTTTTGTGGCCCGCGTTCTTGGCGAGTTGGCACAGCGGTTTCACCAGCCGGCCGTGCTGGGAGAACTGACGGCGGGCATCCTGCTTGGCCCGACGCTCCTGGGCAGTTTGTCCCCCGATCTGAGTAAATTCCTCTTCCCCTTGCAAGGACCGGGCGCCATGGCCTTGGACACCATTGCGACCCTGGCGATTGTCTTATTCCTGCTGGTGGCGGGAATGGAAGTCGATCTGTCAACCGTCTGGAGGCAGGGCAAAATCGGCTTCAAAGTCGGGATCACCAGTATTATCATCCCATTTTTTATCTCACTATTTGCGGCTTTGGCGGCACCAGAGGCGATGGGCCGGCATTTGGGCGCTGATCCGCTAATATTCGCCTTGTTTTTAGCCATTGCCATGTCTATTTCCGCCCTGCCCGTCATTGCGAAAACGTTGATGGACATGAACCTTTACCGCAGCGACCTGGGGATGGTGGTGGTCAGTGCGGCAATGTTTAACGACCTTCTCGGCTGGATCGTTTTCGCCGTTCTTTTGGGTCTTATTGGCCAACCGTCCGGGAACGGCAACCATATCATGATGACCATTGCGCTGACCCTGGCTTTTACCGGCGGGATGCTGACGCTCGGACGCTTTCTGGTTCACAAGGTGTTGCCGTTTGTGCAGGCTTATACCCGGTGGCCCGGCGGCGAGCTTAGTTTTGCGCTGATATTAGGGCTACTCGGCGCGGCATTTACCGAATGGATCGGAATCCATGCGATTTTCGGCGCGTTCATTGTGGGCGTGGCCGTCGGCGACTCATCTCACATGCGCGAACACAGCCGGGTTATTATTGCTAATTTTGTTTCGTTTATTTTCGCCCCGGTGTTTTTCGCGAGCATCGGCCTCAAGGTCAATTTCCTCACCCATTTTGACTTGCCTTTGGTTTTGTCGCTGCTATTTATTGCCTGCGCATGCAAACTTGCCGGCGGCGCATTGGGCGCCCGGTGGGGAGGGCTGCTCAATAGGGAAGCCTGGGCCATCGGTTTTGCAATGAATTCCCGGGGTGCGATGGAAATCATCCTGGGAATGATCGCCTTGCAGGCAGGAATCATCCGTGAGCAACTGTTTGTCGCCCTGATCGTTGTGGCGATTGTCACGTCAATGATGAGCGGACCGTCCATGCGGCTGTTGCTCCGAACTGAAAAAAAATGGCGGCTGCGGAATATCCTGTCTTCAAAACTTTTTCTGCGGGAACTCAAGGCCGCGTCCCGTCGCGAGGCCATCCACGAAATGACGATGGCGGCGTCTACCGCTATTGAAAGTTTTGATGCACAAGCACTGGAAAAAGCCGTCTGGATGCGCGAGAAAGCCCTCAGCACCGGCATCGGCAACGGGGTGGCGATCCCTCACGCCCGGATTGAAAAGCTTCGCGGTGTATCGGTGGTGGTTGGAATTTCTGCAACGGGGATCGATTTCGATGCACCTGACGGCAAACCGGCGAATGTGATTTTCCTGATGCTGACCCCCACCAATGATCCCGGCGCGCAATTGGAGATCGCTTCCGAAATTGCACAGCTTTTTCGAGATCCGCGCATGACCGACAGGGTGATTTCCGCAAAAAGCTTCACGGATTTTCTGGCATTGATTCGTGCCGGTATATAAAACAGGCGCTTATTGCAGACCCACGTCCCAGTTCCATACCCCTGCCCTTTCCTTTAAAACGACATCCGGGGGCAATGACTCCTTTAGATGGGCAAACAATTGATACCCAGCTTTCATGAGCATCTCTTTTTTTTTGGTCAAATCCACCTGCCAGTTGGGAAACACCCAGAAATTTCCGCCATGCTGCCGGGCGAACGCCTGCTCCCCCCTGGGACTAATGAAAGGAACGGACGGTTTCAGGTCTTTATCAAGAACACGGGAAACGCACAGGGGCCAGTTGCCGGAAATCACGATGCCCAGCGGCAGGGGGCTTTTCGCCGCAAGCGTAGCATAATCATCGCGGCCCAGCTCCGGACTCACAATCACGCCCTTAAACCGCCATTCCGCCAGTTGCGCAATGGCCAGCTCATTGGCAATATTGCAAAACGGCCCGGCCCAGAGATCTATTTTTTTATCCGAAGAAAAAAACGCCCGCTGCCAGGGTGCGTTCAGCACGAACCGGACACACCCGCTTTTTAACGCCCCGGCAATCAGGGCTTTTATTTTTTCCTGGTCTTCGGGCCATATCACCGGCGGCAGCCAGCACCAGAAATGTTTTGGGTCAATATCAGGGATTTTCCGGGTATCCGTCTCCAGCCAGAATCCGATATGATCACCCTTATTTAAAGGGCCCGAATGTTCCAGTGTCTGCCCTTCCCGCATCACCGTCATGTCCCCCAAAAACCGTTTTCCGGAAACGACAGCGGGAAGCCTGGCCGTAAATGACGATTCCACGGATTCCGGAAGCCCTATCTCCTCAAGCCGGGCTTCAAGCCCTTGCATTTCCTTTGCAAGCCCGCTTTCCCGGCGGTCAATGAGAAACACCGGGGTTCCGCTTTGGGGTTTGCGATGATTGGGCGATTTTAAAACCAGACGGCCGTGTTTGGGGACATATTTGGTCACCCGGATGGTGGCGTGCCAAGGGTCGTCTTCATAACCTATTCTTAGGCTGTCCCCGGCAAGAAGTTCCTCCTTGGGGATAATATAAGGCCCTGGCCGGTCTCCTTTCACGCTCCCCACCTGAAGCCCGGACCCGGTCTGGCTGGCTGTATCGATGGGGTTCTGGGGCCGCTGGGGCAGAAAATTATAATGGGTGCCTTTGCGGCCCAGGGCGTAGTCCAGAAGCCCCAGTGCTGTTTTTTTGGCTTTGGAGTCATCGGAATGGTCCCTCAGCATCTTATAAGCGGACACGGTATAATAGACATAATGGGGGCCTTTTTTCCGGCCCTCGATTTTGAGCGACGCGATATTCGGCACCCCTGCCACGATTTTGGTGAGCACGTCAATCCACAAATCCTGGCAGGAGAAATACCGGTGTTTTTGGCCCGTCTGCTCATAAACCCGGCGGCAGGGCTGGACGCACCGGCCCCGGAGACCGCTTTTGCCGCCCATATAGCTGCTCCAGTAGCACCGGCCAGACACTCCGTAACACAGGGCGCCATGAACAAAAACCTCAAGGGCCAGATTTTTTGGGCAATGTTCCGACATGACTTTGATTTCATCAATGCTGAGTTCCCGAGGCAGAACCACCCGTTTGACCTGCGGAAAACGGCTGACAATGTTCAATGCGTCCGAAAATGTGATATTGGCCAGGGTGGAAAGATGAACCTCGCCGGTAAAACCGGTTTGACGGACCAGGGACAAGAGCGCCAGATCCTGAACGATCAGGGCATCAGGGCGCACCCGCCGGCTCAAGGCATCTATTATCCGTCCGGCCCCGGTCAGTTCATCGGGTTTCACCAAGGTATTAAACGGCACATACACCTTGACTCCCCGGTCATGGGCCAGACAGGTCAGCCGCGCCAGTTCGTCAAGGGTGAAATTCTCCGCCGCCATGCGGGCGGAGAAGTCTTTCAACCCGCAATAAACCGCATCCGCGCCAGCCGCCAGGGCCGCGAGAAACGCTTTTTTACCCCCTGCCGGGGCAAGGATTTCCGGCCGGACAGGTGGCGTCTGAGCGGGTATTGTCTGATTGTCGTCGTTCATATAAACGAGATGTCTCCTTAAAAAAATATTATGATGGTACATAACCAAGTGGCGGACGTTATCCGCTTGTCTGGTTCCGAATCGGATGGTATAAACATAAAAATTTAAAATCAATTCAAATATGACCGAGCAAACATGACCGGTGATGAAGTGTTTACTTTACCGTCGATCATGCTTAATATACGGTTCCAAAAGAATTTGCACACAAGATAAGGACGGGTTGCCCAAAAAAGGCGGCCATACAATAAATATTCAAGAATATGGGATTATCATCATGAAAATTGCAGTCAGCGGCAAGGGGGGCGTGGGCAAAACGACTTTTTCCGCTTTTTTAATCCGCGCATTTAACGAAGACAATAAACACGTGCTGGCCATTGACGCGGACCCGGATGCCAATCTGGCCGCCGCCGTGGGCATTCCGGGCGCGGACAAAATCATCCCGATTTCCGAAATGAAGGATCTGGCTTATGAGCGCACCGAAGCACGGCCTGGCACCATCGGCGGGTTTTTCAAGCTCAATCCCAAGGTGGACGACCTTCCGGACGCCTTATCAGCCAAATTTGAGAACATCAAACTCATGCGGCTGGGGGGCATCAAAAAAGGCGGGGCCGGGTGCATCTGCCCGGAAAGCACGCTGCTAAAAGCCCTGATCACCCATATTGTTCTGGCCAGAAACGAGGTGGTGGTCATGGACATGGAGGCCGGCATCGAACATCTGGGCCGGGGCACGGCCCAGGCAGTGGACAAGCTCATCGTGGTGGTGGAACCCGGCAGCCGGAGCATCGAAACAGCCCGGCACATCAAACACCTGGCCGCTGAAATTGGGCTGAAATCCATTTATCTGGTGGGCAATAAAATCCGGAGCCCAAAAGACGAGGAATTCCTGAAGACAAACCTGCCGGACTTTCCTTTTCTGGGATTTCTGCCCTATGACAACGCGCTCATTGAAGCGGACCTGAACGGCCTGTCGCCCTTTGATGTCCCCTCCACCGCTAAAACATTAATTAAAGAAATGATCACCAGAATCTGATGACAGAGCATAAGAAGAACCATCGGCGGGGAGCCGGCATATACAAAAAACGACTGCCTTTAAAAAAATTGCAGGCCGGTTCGGACGCGAAATTAAAACGGATATTCGCCACCATCGGCGTACCGGAGCACAAACCCTTTGTGCCGGATCCCTTTCAGCTCGAAGCCTTGAAAGCCATTGAAAAAGGGGACTGCCTAGTGACGGTTCCCACGGGCGCGGGCAAAACATGGATTGCGGAACAGGCCATTGCCCGGACCCTCGCGAACAAGGGCAAGGCCTGGTACGCGTCTCCCCTGAAAGCCCTGACCAATTCCAAATTCGCCGAATTTTCAGAAATCTTCGGCCCTGAAAAGGTGGGTATTCTGACCGGCGACCGCAAAGAAAACATTGACGCCCCCATCATCATCGGCACCACGGAAATTCTGCGCAATCAGCTCTATGACGCCATGCACCGGGGCGAAGACCTGGATACGGATTTTGTCATCCTGGATGAGGCGCATTTTTTAGGGGATGAAGAACGAGGGGTGGTGTGGGAAGAAATCATGATCTACCTGCCAACCCGAATTCCCCTGCTGCTCCTGTCCGCCACCATCGGCAACGCCTCGCAGATACAGGCTTGGCTGGAATCCATCCGGAAAAACCCATGCATCATCATCGAGCAGCAGTCCCGGCCGGTTCCCCTGTTTCCTTTGTTTCTCCACCCTTCCGGCACCCTGTTCCCTTTACTGATGGAACCGGAAACGCCGAAGGGCAAAAAAAAGCTTTATAAAAAGGTGACGAACTTTATCAATGTCCGGCATTCGCCGCGCATGGCCCACTCCCGGGCGCTGCCGCCCATGGGCGAAATTTTAAGCATTCTCTCCAAATACCGGCTCCTGCCAGGTATTTTTTTTCTGAAATCCCGGGCTGATTGCGATAACGCCCTTCTGCTTTGTTCCCTGGCTCCCCATGAAGAAGACCCCAAGCGCCGGGAGCTTCGTCATCAGCGGATTCTCACCCTCATCGCCGCGTGCCCCCATGTGGCGGATCACAAACAACTGAACCATCTGAAAAACTTCGCGGTGGCGGCCCACCACAGCGGCCAGTTGCCGGCGTGGAAACTCATTATTGAAACGCTCATGACCGAAGGGCTTTTAGACGCGGTATTTGCCACCTCCACGGTGGCGGCTGGCGTGAATTTTCCGGCCCGGACCATCCTCATGCTTAATTCCGACCGGTTCAACGGCCGGGATTTCATGCCGCTGACCGCCACGGAATTTCACCAGATGACGGGCCGGGCCGGACGCCGGGGCATGGACAAAATCGGGTTCGCCGTGGTGATTCCCGGTAAATTCATGGATATCCGGCTGGTGGAACAACTGTTCAATGATCCGCCTTCCGATGTGTTCAGCCAGATCAAAATCAATTTTTCCATGGTGCTGAACCTGCTTTTGTCCCACACCCCGGAACAGGTCAAGAATTTGCTGGACAAATCCTTTGCCGCCCATCTCATGGCCACCAAAGGCAGAAAAAAAATTGACGGCCAGTTTATCGGGGCCAACGCCCGGCATCTCTGGCAGAGCTTTCTTGACCACCTTGACTTTTTAAAAGAAAAAGAATATGTTACCACAGACGATAAATTGACCATGGACGGGGAGTGGGCATCCCAGCTCCGGATTGACCATCCCCTCATGGTGGCCGAGGGTTTTCGCAAAAACCTGTTTCCCAAATCCAGTCCGCCCATGCTGGCGGCCATCATGGCCGCGTTTGTCAATGAACGGGAATCCGATGACGCGGCCATTGACCTTTCCATGGTGCCCAAATCCCTGCTTCAGTTTTTTAATAAAATCAACAAGGGATTGAAACCCTTTGCCGAAGAAATGAAGAACAGCGGTTTTGAGGCCCCGGACCTTTTTTTTCTGCCCTCGGTGACCGTGTACCTATGGGCAAGGGGCATGGCCTGGGAAAAGGTTCTGGAAATTTCCAAACTGCCGGAAGGCAATCTGGCCATGTTGATACTCAGGACAGCGGACAATCTCCGGCATATCAAAAATATTGGCCGGGTTTTTCCGGATGCAGCTCGGAATTCCGGCCGGGCCATTGATTTAATTTTAAGAGATCCGGTTATCCCCACTTTTGAGGTGTCGTAATCGTATTCTGACATGCACATTTTAAACTGGGCTTCCATATCTTTCAGTATCCTGCTCTCCATTACCACGGCCGGACACGCTTTGCTCCATCAGCGTTCCCCGTCTTCGGCCCTGGGCTGGGTTGCGGTCTGCCTGGTTTTTCCTTTTATGGGGCCCTGCCTGTATTTTCTTTTCGGCGTTAACCGGGTGGAAACCCAGGCCAAAAAGCTGGAAGACAGGCGGCCGGCTTCCCTGGTAAGCCTTCTGGATTACGAAAAAGCCGCCCATATCGCTTCTGTTCTGCCGTCATCCCTCAATCTTCCCTCACGTTTTTCAGCCATCGCCCGGATTTCGGATAAGGTGGCGGGAGCGCCCCTGCTGGCGGGCAACCGGTTGAAAATTCTCCACAATGGGGAGGCCGCCTATCCAAGCATGATCGGCGCCATCCAGTCCGCCCGAAAAACCCTTTACCTGACGACCTATATTTTTGACACCAGCCCCACGGGAAAACAATTTATCAGCGCCCTGGCCGGGGCTGCGGAGCGGGGTGTGGATGTGCGGGTGATTATTGACGGGTTCGGCGAACTGTATTCCATGACCCGAGCCGGTACAAAGCTTAAAAAAGCAGGGGTAAAGGTGGCCCGGTTTCTGGCGCCCCAACTGATTCCGCCGTCCCTGCACATCAATCTGCGCAACCACCGGAAAATACTTGTTGCCGACGGTCATATCGCATATACGGGAGGCATCAATATCAGCGGCCGGCACCTGGCCGCAACCCATAAAAAATCCCGAATCGTGGATGTACATTTCCGGCTGACCGGCCCCATTGTCATGCAATTGGAGCAGGTTTTTCTGGAAGACTGGACGTTTTGCACGGGCCAGCAGACCGAACCAACCCCCTCCCTTCCGGTCCAGACCGGTAATGTGCTGTGCCGGGCCATAACAGACGGCCCCAATGAAGACATTAACAAACTTTCCACCATCCTCATCGGCGCCATTTCCTCGGCCCGCGAGCGCATACTCATCATGACCCCGTATTTTCTTCCCTCCCCGGAAATGATATCCGCGCTCAAGACCGCCGCCATCCGGGGGATTGATATACAGGTTGTGCTGCCGCAGAAAAACAATCTGCCTTTTGTGCAATGGGCGTCAAACAATATGCTTTCTGAATTGATTTTCTGGGGCGTGCGGATTTATTCCCAGCCGCCGCCCTTTGTGCATTCCAAACTATTCCTCTTAGATGACCATTATACCCAGATCGGATCGGCTAATTTAGACCCCAGAAGCCTTCGGTTAAACTTTGAATTGAATGTGGAAATATATGACCGGGAAGTCACCACAATCCTTGCCACCCACATAACGGACATCATTTCCAGATCGACAAAAATCACGCTGGAAAGCATTGAAAAACGGCCCCTGATAATCAAGATCCGGGATGCGCTGGTGTGGCTGTTTTCACCGTATCTGTAATCATGAAAATAAAAGGCAAAAAACGGCTTACCCCAAAAACCGTTGAAACATATTATGATCCGTCTTGGTAAAAAAGAAGAATATTCCCATCTTATCGAACGCAACAAGGAACTGACCTGCCTTTACGAGATCGCCAAAATCGTCGCCCAGTCGGAAAAAACCCTTCCGGAAGTGCTGAAGGCCGTTGTTTCCGCCCTGCCGCCGGCATTTCACTACCCTAATAACGCCTGCGCAAGAATCCGGCTGGACGACCTGACCGTGGTGACCGATGCCTTTGCGAAATCCCCTTATAAAATCCGTGAAAGGCTGATGATCGAAGGGCGCGTCAGGGGCGCCGTTGAGGTGTTTTACCGGGAGCCCCATCCGGGAGAAGATGATCCGGGCGACCATTTCCTTCCCGAAGAGCGGAAACTGCTGAAAACAATCGCCCGCCAGAGCGCCGTGATGATCGAGACAAAGCTTACGGGAGAAAAAAAAATTGAACTGGAAAATCAGTTGCGGCACGCCGACCGCCTGGCCAAGATCGGGCAGTTGACCGCCGGGGTGGCCCATGAACTGAACGAGCCGTTGGCCGGCATTCTGGGTTTTGCGGAACTGGCTGCCAAAAAAATAGATTCTCCGGATATCGTCCTTAGGTATCTGGACCGGATCATTCAATCATGCCTTCATGCCAGGGAAATTATCCGGAAAATGATTCTTTTCGGGGGCCCCGCGCCCCCGCGCCGGGAAAAAGTGAATGTCAATCATCTCATCACGGAAGGCGTGGCGTTTATCAGTCCCCGTTTTGAAAAATCCGGCATCCGGTTCCGCTGCGTGCTGAATCCGGCCCTGCCGATGATCATCGCCGACCCTTCCCAAATCACCCAGGTCATCGTCAATCTGGTCATCAACGCCATCCACGCCATGCCGGAGGGCGGCGATGTGATCATCACCACCCGAGAGGCGGATGACGCCGTCCAGATTCTGGTCCAGGACACCGGCGTCGGCATGGAGCCCCATATTGTCGAGCAGATATTTCTGCCCTTCTTCACCACCAAGGACGTGGACAAGGGAACCGGCCTGGGGCTTTCCGTGGTCCATGGCATTGTGTCCTCCCACGGCGGCGCCATAGCGGTTTCCAGCAAAAAAGGCGAAGGCGCCACATTCACCCTGTCCCTGCCCGCGGGCCGTTCACCGGATGAGGCAACCCATTGAAAAAAGACGCCAAAAATAAATATAAAATTCTTGTGGTGGATGATGCGGAAGACGCCCGGGAGGTGATCCAGACCCTTCTTGAGGATGCCGGATATGCAGTGAGCGTTTGCGCCGACGTGGACCAGGCCCTGGAGCGGCTGTCAACGACACCTGTTGATCTTGTCATCACGGATTTGCGGATGCCCAAAACCAGCGGCATGGTGCTCATCCGGCACGTCCGGGACCACCTGAAGGATATAGAAATCATGATGATCACCGGGTATCCATCCATCGAAGGGGCCGTTGACGCCGTCAAGACCGGGGCCACCCATTATCTGGCCAAGCCGTTCACGGAAAAGGAGCTTCTCGGCACGGTGACGGAGATCCTCGACAAGCTGGCCCGAGGGCGCATGGCCCGCCGGGAGGAGGCCCGCATCGTTCGTCACGGCATTATCGGCGACTCGCCCGCCATGTGGGAGGTGTTCAAACAGATCGAAAAGGCCGGCAGCGTTGCCGCCAACGTGCATATCTTCGGGGAAAGCGGCACCGGAAAGGAGCTGGCCGCAAGGGCCATTCATTACGCGGGCAATCGGCGGGCCGCGCCCTTTGTTTCGGTGAACTGCGCCGCCATTCCGGAAAATCTCATTGAAAGCGAGCTGTTCGGCCATGTCCGGGGGGCGTTCACGGGAGCGGGAAGCAGCCGGGCCGGATTTTTCCAGATGGCCCACGGCGGTACCTTGTTTCTGGATGAGATCGGCGACGCCAGCCTTGCCATGCAGGCGAAGCTGCTGAGGGCCATTCAGGAAAAAACCATTTACAGGGTGGGCTCCAGCAGCCCCACCCCGGTGGATGTCCGCCTGATCTGCGCCACCAACAAGGATCTTTTGCAACTGATCGACCGGCAACTGTTTCGGGAGGATTTCTATTACCGGATCAATATCATCGACATGTTGCTGCCGCCCCTGCGGGAGCGGGGAGACGATATCCTGCGCCTCATCAACCACTTTCACGCCAGGTTCAGCAGGGAAATGGGGCGACCGGCCCCCTCCTTCAGCGACGCGGTGCTGCAACGGATGCTCCAATATCCGTGGCCGGGCAATGTCCGGGAGCTTGAAAACGTGGTCCAAAAGCTTATGCTCATGGCCGAAGGCGAAACCATCGACTTATCGGACCTGCCCGATTCCATGAAATCCATGGCAAGCGTCGCCGGACGCCTGGACCTCAGCCTTGCCGAACATGAAACGGCATATATTCGCGACGTGGTGGCCAGCGTTTACGGAAACAAAACAAAAGCCGCCACCATTCTCCAGATAGACCGAAAAACCCTGCGCGAAAAATTAAAACATTCCAAAAGCCACAAGCCGATATAAAATAAAAAACCATGATCATCTTTTCGGCCATCCCCGTTGTAGGGTGCGGGGTTTATCCCCGCCCGAAAAGGGAGGGCGTAAAGCCCTCCCCTACGATGGCCGAAACGATGATCATGGCCAAATGGGGAATTTTCCCCCATTGGTTCAATTTTCCCCACAATGAATCGCAAGGACTCAAGAGACAGCATTCAGAAACCGGAATCTGATTCCATTTTGCATTCAAGATGACATCAAGGCGGCAAGGAGGAGGCGACGCAGGCTTACTGCCTGTAAGTTGAGGAGCCGACGACGCAGCCAACGAAGATGCCGCTTGAATGCGAATTGGAATGAGAGCCAGCAAAGCGCTTTAGCGGGGTGAACCCGGCTGATTGTGGCACGCATCCTGCAATCAACAATTGGCGAATATGACCGTTTTCATCCTTAAAGGCAGGTGCCCCATCACCCTGGTCTTTCCGGAAGACGCGGATGAAACGCAAAACCGGATATCCATCCTGACCCCCATCGGCCTGGCCCTGATGGGGGCGCGACCAAATGATATGATTGAATATCGGTCACAATGCGAACATTACCGGCTGATGGTCAAAAAATCATCACAGCCCCGGATGTTTGTGGCATGACCACAAACATCAAAAAGGCCATGCCATCAATCCCCTTCCCTTCCGCGAATACCCCACTCCCGCCTACTGATCGTTCCGGAGCTTTTCCCAGTTCCGGAACGCGGTATAGACGTTTTCCCTGATGGGATAGTCCCAGGAGCCGGTCCGGTGGGCGATGCCGCCGCCGAATCCGGTTTTAAAACGGTACAGCCCATAAAACGAGTGGTCTGAAATCCGGCCGGGAGACACGGCCCCCATGTCATAGCTCCGGCACCCGCGCGACTTCGCGTATCGGATTGCTTCCCAATGCAGGGCATGGGAGCCCATCAAATTTCTTTTGGCGTTGGAAGACGCGCCGTGCAGGAAAAACGCGCCCTGGGCCGTGATGGTGAGAATTGCCCCGGCCAGAATGTCTTGGTCATGCTCCGCCATGAGCAGCACAATCTCCGGAGCATCGCCATGATGGACACGGGCGGAAAAAAGCGCTGAAAAATAGCGGTAATCGCTCACAAAAAGGTTGTTGCGCCTTGCCGTTTCAAGGTACAGGTCATAAAAAACAGGAAGCTGATCGGCGGAAACCGCCCGCACCCGAACGCCCTTGCGATGGGCCAGCCCGATATTATAGCGGGTTTTGGGTTTCATGCGCGCCAGAATCGCGTCCTCGGAGTCTCCGACATCAATGCGGTAAGTATCCGCGAAGGTCATATCCACCGGGGCTTTCTTGAGGTTCCAGCGAGTGGTCCCGAAATTCATCCGGAGCTCGCGAACCCGGTCATCGGGCACATCCCGATACGGATCTTCCAGAATCTCGTCGGCGTATGGCGATTTCCACGGCAGGTCATAGCGGATGAAGGCCACTTCCGAGCCCATCTGGCCGGCGATGGATTCGGACAATGCCTCCAGATAAAGGCCGTAATGTTCGGTATCCGGCTCAAATTCAGGACCCTGGGGCACATAGGCCGCCGCAATCCCGCCGCCCAAAGATTTGGCAAGCACCAGCATGTCATTGGCGGCAAAATCCGTCCCGATATTAAACGCGTAGGGCTTCCAACCCAGCCGATGCTTAACCTTGGCCCAGTATTCCGTCTGAAACAGAATATCGGTGGGATACAATTCACGAATCGTTTTTTTGGACAGCGGCACCATCATGACCATTTCCTCCCCTGACATATCATTTAAACACCCGTTCAAAGCAGCCGCGCAAGGCGCGCTTATGACGGCGAATACACTCGGGAAGGCATAATGCAAAAGACGTGCCGACAAGATTTATGGATCAGAAAATATGGAAACGCGAGAAAGGCAATGTTTTAAAGAAGGAAAAACCGATATATAAATGAGGCCCGCTCAACCGGCGGGCCGGAAAATCTTGCGCCGCACCGTGTCCCGGACCTGTTTGGATCTCGAATTGATCACCGCATAACTAAACCGCATATTTTTGCCCATCACATCCGGGGAATTTTTGATGCTGCTCTTGATCTTGAAACCATTGCTGGTCATTTTCTGCAAAAAAGCGGTTTCCTTTCCAATGACCCGGCTGGTGCCATTTTTGATTGAATCCAGGAAATCCGCCCGGTTCGACGGACAATCCGCGTAGGTCACCGCTTTCCCCATTTGAAACAAATTATGCCCGTCGCTGCCGCCGGTCATGCATTTGCCCAAATTAAAACCCAGCACCGCGCATTGCAGGTTCCATTTCTTCAGATTTCCGGCATTAATGACCTCCACGCCATCCACCATGCGTAAGAGTCTTTCCTGGGCGTCTCTGGATATCATGGGGTTGCAGATGCCGGTATAAACCGCGCTGTGGGGATGAGGAAACAAAATCAGGCTGTTGTATTGCCTGGCCCGCCGGATGATGCCATGCATGTCCAAAGTCAAGGATGTCATTACGCCTTTTCCCATAAACGGACGCACATCCGTTTCATAAAACTGGACAAGGGTTTCGATATCATAAAAATAAACCAGCAAGTGCGCGCCTTCATGGGAAGTCACCTCAATGCCGGGAATGGTCAGAATATCGGCATACTCAGCCAGGCGCACCGCCCCTTCGATGGCATTATGGTCCGTAATGGCAATACCGATGCCGAGTTTTCTGGCGCGATTCACGATGCTGCGGACACGGTTTAAGCCGTCCGAAAACCGGGAATGAAAATGCATGTCAACCACGGTGTGATTGGCTGTCAGTTCCGAAAGATTTGGTTTTTCAAATGCTACGCGATGAAATGGTTCCATGGGCCACCAAAACCAAAAAATGATACAAAAATGAGCGATTGGTGCTCCGCTTGAAAAATAATGCATAAACGGCAAAATACAAGATAAATCTTTTTCTTGTAATGAACCTGGAAAAAGCGGGATGTGGTCAGGTAATTCCCTGACTCATTTGAAAATCTGAAAAACGCGGGTTAGGATTCACGCAGGGCGCAGAAAAAGACGATAAACGAGACCGGGGATTTTATCAAAATGATTATCCATCGTTACAAGTTCTGCTCCCGTCTCCATCGTCTGTGCCGCAATCCAAATATCGTTTGAAGGAATGGGCGTTCCTTGTTGCTTAAGTTGCGCGGCAATTCTTGAGTATCTGTCGGCCGTAATTTCAGATAGCTTAACAATTTTAACTGCATGATGTGACAAGAAGAGGTTCAGTTCCTCCGTATTTCTGGCAAATCGCGAGCCGTTCCGGAATCCAAACATGAGTTCACCCAGCATAATGGGAGATATAAATATCACGTCTGCCTGGGTGAGATATTCAACGATTTCGGGATAACCCAGTTTAAAGCCGACATAGGCGTTCGTGTCCAAAATAAGTTTCATTTCCACATATCCTCATCAATTTGTTCACAGGATTTGATGGAAAGTTCAAATTCAGCGGCCTCATTTCGGCTCCAACCGCCCGCCAGTTCTTTTAAAGACGATGCCGGAGCTTCACGTTTCTTAAATTCCCTATAAATGATCTCTTTGATAACCTGATTGATGGATTTCCGGCTGCCTTTTGCGCTTCGTCGAATTTCTTGCTCAATTTCAGGCGCTATTCCCCGTATAGTGATTTGTTGCATGACTCACCTCCTGATTTTTTTTACCTCAATATACGATGCAACCCTTTTTATGTCAATGGTTCCGAGAACAGATAACCCTTTTTCTTGTAATTCCAATTCGCTTTCAAAATGAGCAGATTCTATTCTTTAACTAATTGATAATTAATAAAATTAATTTTTTATTAACCTCAGCTTGAAAGCGAATTGGAATAATGAACCTGGAACAAGCGGGATGTGGTCAGGTAATTCCCTGCCTCATTTTAAAATTTGAAAATCGCAGGCCGGGATTCTTTCCCGGCAACCGGTCGGCAAGCAACCCCTCTGCCCGGGGTTGGCGAGCCCATTGCGATGCGGCCCTGAAGCGGATGGTTTCCGTGGATCACGCGGGGAAACTGTTTGAGCGGATCGAAGCCCATGCACCCGCCGGGCACGATAAGCGATATCGGAACAACGATACCGGCATACCACCGCATTCAGCGAGTTTTTGCCCGCGCCACGGAAACCATCCGCTTCAGGGGGCTGTCCGCAGTGCTGGGCGGGTTTCTTTTGTTACTTTTCTTTGCCCGCCAAAGAAAAGTAAAAGAAAAAAGTCGATTAATTCAGTATGGTGTTTCTTGAATTCCGAATTTGCAATAAAAAGGCAGGGTTTGACACCTGCCTTTTATTCGCAATTAATCTGATAGAAGCAGCATGAGCCAGGGCATTGCTTTCCCTGCATTGGGATCAGTCTCGCCTTCATCAACCCGGCCGTTATGATTGCTGTCTTCCTCTCCGTCAGAGAGCCCATCACCGTCTGTGTCCATTTTCAATGGATTCGTTTTTGTGCCTGGATCCATATCCGGCTGGAATACGGCGAGGTCGGTATTGTGTCCGATAATCGCCAGGGTATATCCGCGTTCAGTTCCATCCTGGATTCCGTCATTATCGGTATCTATATTTAACGGATCAGTTTCGCCAGCGTCAACTCGGCCATTGTGGTTGATGTCTTCCAAACCATCAGGTATGCCGTCGTTATCTGTATCTGCATCTAAGGGATGGGTTTTTGTCGCTGGATTTAGGTCCGGCTGAAATATGCCCAACTCCGTGCCTTCATGGGCGGAAATATATCCGAGTTCAGTGCCATCCTGGATTCCGTCATCATCCGAATCAATTTTTGCCGGATCGGTTTCACCGGCATCAACCCGGCCATTGTGGTTGACGTCTTCCATGCCATCCGGTATGCCGTCATCATCTGTGTCCTTATCCACCGGATTTGTTTTTGTCTCAGGGTCAAGGTCCGGCTGGAAAATTGTCTTATCCGTATCCCATCCAATCATATCAATCGTGATTCCGGATTCTATCCCATCCTGGATACCATCGCCGTCCGAATCGATGTTGTAGGGATCGGTTTCGCCTGGGTCCATGTGTCGGTTTTGGTTGGCATCTTCATCCCGCATATCGATGCCGTCATTATCGGGATCGGGGCCAGCAAGGCTATTGGTATGCCGGGGGTCATGGGCGAACATGGGCCAGTCACTATTCGCCAGTCCACCGGATTCCGTGTTGATGGCGTAAAGTTTTGGACCATATGAGCCAATATATAAAGTGCCATCTTTGGCTATTACCGGGGAAGAGGCGTAACTCGTCCAAGCACCACCACCTGCGATTTCAAATTGCCATAGCTCGTTTCCGTCTTTATTGATAGCATGGAGCAACTCATCTGCCGTTGAGGCATAAATCACTTGATTGGCGCCAAGGACCGGACTTGAATCACTAAAATATTGAAATTCTTCTGTTTCAAGCGACCAAATATTTTCTCCAGACGAAGAATTAATAGCGTAAAGATTACCACCCTTTAAATATAGTCTCTCTTGATCAATGATGATGTGTGGATAGCCTACACCATTACCGATTGATCCAATATCATTTAAATCCCACTCCCATTTTACAATTAATTCTGAATCAAGAGCAAATAAACCATTATAGGATATTGTATCTGAAGGCCAATAGTCGCCATATGCATAAATAATTTTGTTTTTATTCATCGATGGAGAAGAAAAGTAACCGTCTATACTCCATCTTTTTGTGCCATCCCATGCAATGGCAGTTAAGCATTCATCGTAACCACTATTAAGATCATTCAAATAAATTGTCTCATCCGGACCCACTATAATTTGCACTGAATTACCGAACCAAGAAGGAAGATTATACTCCCATTTTACAGTGCCGTCTGGATTAATCGCATAAAGAATAGATTTGGACTCCCACTCATCAATGTATGAATAGCTGCAGTTGTTATAACAATAACGATAACGAGCTGCTATATAAATTGTCCCATAAGGACCAATCGCAAGATTCCCAAAACTTATGCTTTTGCATTGGTCGCCGCTATTACAACATACATATTGAAACTCGCGTTCCCATTTTTTCGTCCCGTCCGGGTTAATGGCAATGATTTTATTTTTATCCTTATATGGATCGTCATTACTGCAGTATGTGGCGGTATCGAATCCCGCATAAATAGTGTTATCATGACCTAATGCAATCTTATTTGTGCCTGCCATTGGCAATTCATAACGCCATTTTTCATCCCCGTTCGGATTAATTGCATATAAACTGCATTGATATGCAGTATTGGCGTTTGAAGCGATATATATTGTTCCATCCGACCCTATAAGGGGAGATGTGTTTAGCTGGCAACGGGGATCAGGATCAGAAGAGGTAAAAATCCATTTTAACGTGCCTGGCTCCGCATAAGAAGGATTAACATGGAAAAGGAGAGCAACAATTTCCAAAAATAAAATTAAAAATAGATGCTTGCGTGGCATGATAAAACTCCTCTTGTCAAGGTGCATTAGAAATTACAGGATGTCGATACGCTGGATGTTTATATGGTTTCTCGATAATATACCTGATTTCTTAATCATCGTCCATGGGACGCATTCACGCCCGGTTTTCAGGTTCGGGGGCAGGGGTATCAATCATGATGGCTTTAAAATCCCTTTCGCCGAAAAGCCCTGGAACGGTTTAGATGCCATATCCGTATTTAAATGGGATAAATCTTGTTAAGGCAGCTTGTAGCATTTATCCGATTAAAAAACCATAATTTTATTCTCAGGTTAAACACGAGAAACCAGCCGTAAAATGGTTTTGGTCAAAGTTTCCGAATTCTGGGGGCAGTGTATATTAGTTAACCGGCTTTTCCCTTTTACTTTTCTTTGACGGCCAAAGAAAAGTAACAAAAGAAATCCGCCCTGCGCCGCGGAAAACCCCCTGAGGGTTCAGGTCTCCGTGGCGCGGGCAAAAACTCGCTGGCTGAAGTGGAAGGCCGAGGGCTCTTGTGCCGAAAACTTCTGGATAACCGGAAGCATATCGGCATTTATCCGCTCAAACAGTTTGCCCACGTGATCCACGGAAACCCGAGCACTCAGGGCCGCACCGCAATGGGCTCCCCACCATCCAGCAAGGTGGTTCTCAGAGAAATGAAATTGGGTTTATTGGTGAAATGCGTTTTTCCGGCGGCATGTTATTGATGGCGGAATAAATAGAGGATGGAGGGAAAGGGGTATTGATGCAACAACCCCCCGGATGAATCATTCATCATCCGGGGGGTTGTCTTTTCAAATATTTGCTCGTATTTTACAATTCTTCAATTTTTTCCGTCAGTTCGGGGATAAATTCCAGAATATTGGCTTCAATACCCACATCCGCCACCTGGAAGATGGGGGCTTTCGGATTTTTGTTGACCGCAACGATAAACGGATTGCCTTTGAGTCCGCCCAGATGCTGGAATGATCCGCTGATGCCCATTGCCATATAGACTTTGGGTTTGACGGTCTGGCCGGAAGTTCCCACCTGACGGGCTTTTTCCAGCCATTTGGCGTCGACAATAGGCCGTGAACAGGACACATCAGCCCCCATGGCCTTGGCCAGATCAAACACCATTTCCAGATTTTCCTGATCTTCAATACCACGGCCAACGGACACCAGGACTTCGGATTTGGTGATATCCACATCACCAGCTTCTGCGGCAACCACTTCAACAAAGGTGCGTTTGGCGCTGAGATCACCGGCCGCGCCGGATTTGTCCTCAACAGCGCCGCCAGCGGCACTGCCGTCAGCCTGGAAAACGCCGCCGCGAACATTCATCACCGCGCCGCCGGAGATATCACAAGTCACATGGGTGCTGACCTGGCCGGAGAATTCCTGGCGCACGACTTTCAATGTGCCGCCGTCCACGCCGTCTACGCCAACGATGTCGGCGACAAACGGGACATTCATTTTAATGGACAGGCCGGGGCCCAGATCCATGCCGAAGGTATCGTGGGGCAGCAAAACAATGTTGCCGGCAGGCAGAACATTCACCAGGGCCTTGCGGACAACTTCAGCGTTGGGATACGCCAGAGCCGCGTTATCGATTTTCCATACCGAATTATAAACAGCCGCCATGGCTGTGCAGACCTTGTCCAAGTCCGCGCCAGTGCCGGTGACAACAGCCGTGACAGGAGCGCCGGGCGCTATTTTCTTGGCCGCAACGATCAGTTCCAAAGCAGAATCATCGGCAACACCCTGAGCATGTTTAATATATGCAAAAACTTCGCCCATTATTTTAACCCTCCCTTGGCTTTTAAGTATTCAATGAGTTTTGCAATGATTTCATCGGAGCTGCCCGTGAGCATCTCGGCACCTGCACCGGTGTCGGGCACGAAATAATCCACCCGTTTAACCTTTGCGGCTGCTTCACCGACTGCGGATGCGTCCACGCCAAGATCGCCTGCGCCCAGTTCGGGAATTTCCACGGAAGCGACTTTGCGGATACCGCGAATGCCTACATATCGGGGTTCATTGATACCGGTCTGGATGGACAAAACGCAGGGCGTCTGGATTTCATTGATTTCCTGATTACCGCCTTCAATCTCACGGCCGACCTTTAATTTCCCATCACCCACTTCAATCAAATTCACCAGAGAGGCATAGGGGTAGTCCAGCATGGCGGCCAGCATGCCGCCGACTTCCGCTGATCCGCCGTCCGCCTGTGCGCCGGTAAAAATCAGGTCATATTTGCCTTTTTCCACAGCCGCTTTTAATATCGTTGCAACACCTTTTCCGTCCGACCCTTCAAACGCATCGTCGGTCAGCAGGATGCCGTTGTTTGCGCCCATGGCCATTTCCCGGCGCAGTACTTCCTCAGACTCCGAATCGCCCACCGTGACCACCGTCACTGATCCGCCGACTTTGTCAACAATCTGAATGGCTTCTTCAACCGCGTAATTGTCCCACTCATTGACTGAGTAAACCAGATCGTCTCTTTCGATGTCATTACCATCGCCATTGATTGCGATCTCGTTTTCCGACGTATCTGGAACACGCTTTACACAAACCAAAATCTCCATATCGCCCTCCAACTCTATCTGTTATTAAAAATTTACAGACGTTTATCCGCCCAATTAATAATGCCTGAACTTTATATCCCACTGAACTTCATATCAATTATTTGTATATAAGCTATTTTTGTTCTTCAATTATCCATGTGGGCGGCGATCAGCTCGCCCAGATCAATGGCTTCCATCTTCCCTTCCAGCCCGGCCACCTTGATGGCGTCTTCCATGTTGATCAGACAGAACGGACATGCGGTGACAATCACATTGGCGCCGGCTTTCTGGGCCATTTTGACCCGCACAACACCCATTCTTTCTTCTTCTTCCGGCTCATAAAACAGCATCAAACCACCGCCGCTGCAACAGAAAGACCGGTCGCGATTTTTGGCCATTTCCACCCGCCGGATTCCTGGAATCGCATCAATGGCGGCTCTCGGCTCTTCATACAAAGCGTTATGACGGCCAAGATAGCAAGGATCATGATAGGTATAAACCTTGTCGTCCGCTTCATTGACGGGTTTTAGTTTCAGTTTGCCGGCCGTCACGCTTCGGGTGATGACCTGACTGATATGTTCCACCGGCGGCAGGCCCGTATATTCATTTTTAAGGGCATTATACGCATGAGGATCGGCAGTCACGATATTTTTTACACCGGATTCAAGAATAGCTTCGGTGTTTTCGCGCTTCAGGTTCTGGAACAGCATTTCCTCTCCAAACCGCTTTACTTCATTGCCGCTGTCTTTTTCATCCTTGCCCAGAATTCCAAAATCAATACCGGCCGCGCTCATGATCTTTGCGGTGGCCCTGGCCACATTCTGCATCCGTTCATCAAAGGAGGACACGGAATCCACAAAATAAAGGGTTTCTGCTGTGTCGCCATTTTCAAAAAGCTTGACTTCGCAATCTTCCAAACCCTTGGTCCATTCGGCCCGTTTTTTCTCCATTTTCCCGTATGGATTGCCGCGTTTTTCAAGGGAGGACAAGGGTTTTTGGAGACTTTGGGGCACATTGCCGGAATCCACCATGCCGCGTCTCAAATCAACGATTTTGTTGATATATTCAATACCGATGGGGCATTCCTGTTCGCACGCCCCGCAGGTGGTGCAGGACCAGATTTCATCCTCGGTATAAATATCACCAATAAGGGGCTCCTGGGCCACGAATTCCCCCATCAAGGGAAAATGCGAAAATGCGTAATCCCTTGCCTTAATGGATATAAAGCGGGGTGACAGGGGGCGTTTCACATGGTTTGCCGGGCATTGGTCAGAACACCGGCCACAGTCGGCGCAGGTGTAAAAATCAAGAATGTCCTTCCATGTAAAATCGGAAAACTTTTTAACCCCAAAGGATTCCAGGCTGTCCAGTTCATCATCGGAAATGCCATACCGGACCGGCCGGACATTTCCTCTGTCAAGGCGCATAAAAAACACATTGAACAGAGAGGTGATGACATGGAAATGCTTGCCCATGGGCAGAAAACAAAGGAAAAAGAAAAACGTCAGGTCATGAACATAATAAGCGAGGATGTGAAGGTTTTGGAGCTTGGCCGCACTTGCATCCAGCAGCATGTTTTTGAACGCCCAGGCCAGTGTGCCCGGCGCCAGGAAGGTGGCCTCGTGACCGGCCTGGACTTCCGCCGCCACCAGGGCCGCTTCAAACAGACTTTCGGAAACCATCAGTGTGCCGATCACCGCCAGAACAAAAATCGCTTCATTGGTATGGTCATGACCATAAGATTTCGGGTAAATATAGCGATCCGGGCGGAAAATCCCCCGGCGCACGGCGGCGATGATCACCGCAAAAAACACCGCAGTCGCCGCGTAATCCTTGAAAAAATAATAGATATCACCCAGGACACCGCCCAGGCCAGGCATGACGAAATCGGCGCTGATGCCCTTGATGACAAGTTCCGTTGATCGGACGGAGAGAATCAGAAAACCCGCAAAAATAATAATGTGCAGGACACCGGCCATCATATAGCGAGGGTGCCGGTACTGGGCCAGCCATATTTTAAGCACATTAATGATCCGCTCCTTGGGGCGGTCAAACCGGAAATCCGGTTTGGCTTTAACGATCGGCGCAAGTCGTTTGGCTATGATATAGGCAAATAGTCCAACGCCAATGATCGGCAGCAGCACCGAAAAAATGATCGTTGGAATAAAGCCAAACAGCATATACGACGCCGGAGAAATCAATACAGGTTCCATACTTACTCCCTTTCTCCTTTATTTATTATGTCTTTTATAAAAAACAGAATTTGCATATAATTACAGACATTCCATCCGCGAAGAAATGACTCGAATGCCTATGAATGAACGTTCATTCGTAATTGAAAAAAAAAAATCAGTCAAGAAAAAATTCTTGTCCTGCCCCGGAAGAAAAGTGAAGGATATTAGCCCTCTGCCAGAAATAGTGCAGGGGGCTGAAATGCCGCCCCCTGAACATATACTCATAACATCGACGACCGCTTAGCCGATAAAGGAGGCTTCATCAATTTCTATGGCCGCCCCATCCATGCCCATAATCGCGTTCATTTTTCCAAGGGAGGTCGGCAGAACGGTATTGCAGAAATACTGGGCGCTCTTGATCTGGCCTTCATAGAACGGAAGGTCTTTTTTCTTGGCGGATTCCAGTTTTTCAGCGGCGATCTTCGCTCTCCACAGCAGCATCCATGACATGACGACGTCCCCTGCCACTTCCATGAAGGGATAGGAGAAGGCAAAGGCGGTGAGCACTTTTTCGGACATGGCGGTCTTGCCGATCTTCATGGCCACTTCACCCAGTTTATTCAGGGCGCCTTCCACTTTTTCGGCATGGGCCTTGAGGCTTTCAATTTGTTTGGCGGCACCCGTAACAGCCATGATTTCGCCCATGAGATCCATGATCAGCTTGCCTTTTTTCATGCCCAGTTTTCTGCCGAGAAGATCCATGGACTGAATGCCGTTGGTGCCTTCATAAATCATGGTGATACGGCAGTCTCTCACGAGCTGCTCCTGGGGATATTCCTTGATGAAGCCATAGCCGCCGTATACCTGCATGCCCATGTTGCAGACATCATACGCCCGGTCCGTAACATAACCCTTGGCGATGGGGATGAGGAGATCCACCAGGTCATGATATTTTTCCTTTTCCTGGGCGTTGTCGGTGGTGTTGGCCTTGTCCTCGCACCAGGCCACATAGTACAGAAGGCTTCTCATGCCTTCCACATAGGCCTTCATGGTCAGCAGCATGCGGCGGACATCGGGATGGTTGATGATGGAAACGCCAGGCGCATTTTCTTCGAACATTTTCAGGAGATGGCGGCCCTGAACGCGTTCCTTGGCGTAGTTCACGGCGTTCATGTAAGAAGCGGTGGCGCAGGAGAAACCCTGCATACCCACCAGCAGACGGGCTTCGTTCATCATCAGGAACATGGCGCGCATGCCCTTGTTTTCCTCACCCAGCAGCCAGCCAGTGCATTTGCCTTTTTCGCCAAGAGACATGGTGCAGGTGGCGTTCCCGTGAATGCCCATTTTTTCTTCAATGCCCACGCAACTGATGTCGTTGAATTCGCCTAGGCTGCCGTCCGGGTTCACGAGGTATTTGGGGACCAGGAACAGTGAGATGCCCTTGGTGCCGGCAGGGGCGCCTTCAATGCGGGCCAGAACCGGATGAATGATATTTTCCACCAGGTCATTGTCGCCGGAGGAGATAAAAATTTTCTGGCCGGTGATGGAATAGGAGCCATCGCCGTTGGGAACCGCCTTGGTGGTCAGCGCGCCAACATCAGAGCCCGCGCCGGGTTCGGTCAACAACATGGTGCCGCCCCATTTGCAGGTGAACATATTTTTCAGGTAAACGCGGCGTTGCTCCTCCGTGCCGAAGGTCTCCACCAGCTTGCCGGCGCCGTGGGTCAGGCCGGAATACATCATAAACGCATAGTTAGCGCCGTTAAAATACTCGGCGGCGGCCATGGAAACGGCACGGGGCATGCCCTGTCCGCCATATTCCGGATCTTCCGGCATGGCGGTCCATTCGCCTTCTCTCAAGAGTTCGAAAGGTTTTTTGAAAATTTCAGGAACCGTGACCGTCCCGTTTGCAAATGTGCAGCCGATTTCATCCCCTTCCTTGCGGGTGGGAAGAATTTCCTTTACAGCGAGGTCTCGGGCTGCTGAAACCAGCATATCCACGGTTTTTTTGCCGAAATCGGCGTATTTTTCATTTTTGCTGAACTGGTCGACATTTAGCTGTTCATGAAGGACAAAATCAATATCCCGACGATCTGAAATTTGCTGTGCCATAATTTCATTACTCCTTTGTTTGTGTTTATTTTTAAAGACTTATTATTATAAAACGATTACTGAATTTTAACCGTATTGTTACCGATTCCCCTAAAATACAAATCCACCAGGGGGTCTGCCATGGCGACAAGATCGTACTTAATTCCCGTCACCACCCATGTGTTAATCACTTCGTTCACGGCGCCAAGAATAAACCGTTTGACCAGGCTCGATTGGAAATCTTTCCGGATGCTGCCTTCCTTCTGACCTTGAAGAATGATATCCTCAATAATGTCGAGATACATTTTCGTGATATCCTTTATATAGCCTTCGTCGATATAACGGGCCTGCAATGCTTCCCGCTGAAAGACCACCGCCATATTCGGATCTCGCTGGAATTCTCCCAGATGCCTGCGAATCAAATTTCTGAGTTTGTCTTCAGCACGCTGCGCTGTTTCCACTTCATCCTTGAAACGATCAAACACCCGCCGGGTTTTATAGCTGAAAAAATTGAAAAGAATATCGGCTTTATTTTTGAAATAAATATAGATGGTGCCGTCCGCAACACCGGCGGCCTTGGCGACCTGAGAAATGGTAGCCTTATGGTATCCCTGTTCCGCAAACACTTTGATGGCGGCATTGAGGATCTGGTGGTATTTGTCATTATTGAATCTGCTGGATTTTTCCGGATCTTTGATGACACGCCCCTTTGCATGGCCCAAAAAAAATGAATGAACCCTCATTCAATGAATGAAGATTCATTCGTTATCAAACCCCTTATTTTCCTGTCAAGAAAAAAATCAGATCAAATAAATTTTAAAACCGCGCCTATTTCTTTACCCGTTCCACATATTCGCCAGTTCTTGTGTCAATACGAATCATCTCTCCCTCTTCAACAAACGGCGGCACCTGCACTTCATATCCGGTTTCCAGGATGGCCGGCTTTGAACTGCCCGCAGCCGTATCTCCTTTTGCCCAGGGATCGGATTTAACGATTTTCAGTTCCATGAAATTCGGCAAAGAAACGGCAATGGGTCTGCCGTTAAATAAAAGGACATTGCATTTCGTATTTTCTTTTAAATATTTAATATCATCGCCAATTTGCTCTTTTCTCAAAAACTCCTGCTCATAGGAGGATGAATTCATAAAGCAATATTGTTCGCCGTCTGAATAAAGATATTCCATTTCCTGTTCTTCGAGATTGGCCGGCGTAAATTTTTCACCGGACCGGTAGGTACGATCAAACTGAGCCCCGGATATCATGTTTTTGAGCTTGCACTTATACAGGGCCTGACCCTTTCCCGGCTTTACAAACTCAAAGCCAACCAGCACATAAGGATCGCCGTCAATTTCTATTTTAAGCCCTTTTTTAAGATCACCACTTTCATACATCAGATTTGTCTCCTGCTGTTATAAATTTTATGATTATTGTGTTTAACATCATTACAGTAAAAAATCAGTTGCGGCGCGCCTGGCTTCCGCCACAAATTTCGCCACCTTTTTAAAATCCTTTTGAAAGCGAATGGGTATGCCGCCGCCGTCTATCGCATTGGTCAATGTGCAGCTGTCCACTCCCGCTGGCCGGACAGAACGGATGCCCTCATAAACATTTTCGCAAGACAGTCCGCCTGCCAAAATCACCGGAATCCGGCTCGATTGCACCAGTTCTCGTGCAGCCGCCCAGTCACAGGTTTTGCCAGTAATGCCCACAAATCCGTCAACCGGCTGAACACCGCTCCCGGCATTAGCTTGAAGTAATGTGTCAGTCAAAAAATAATCGCTGACCGGCTCAAATATCTTCGCCAGTTCGAGAAAAGGAAATTCAGCCAGATTCATGGCGTCAGGGATGGGAATGGTTCTCATGATTTCTATTTTTGGGAAATCCGTCCGGATGCGCTGCTGAAGCTCAACCAGACGGCGGCATCGGACGTCCATCGAAACATCAAAACGTCCATCCACCAGATTTTCACAGAGATGCACCATATCCGGCTGATAATACGCCAGGGATTCGCACACAAGGTCTTGTTGATTATATAAAAGAATCAAACTGCTTTTGGCCGCCGTCCGCGCTACCAGCCGAATAGTCTCCCGGATAGATGGAACCTTCCATTTATCCTGCGAAACAACAACACTTCCAATATGATCCACCCCGGCGGCGATGGCTGCCGACGCTTCAGCCGGGGTCTGTATTTCGTATATCTGCGTAATCATCTTTTTCTTTTTTTATAAAACAGTTGCGGACTGAAAATTGAGTTGACTTTGCGGCTTGCATTAACATATTAATTTTGCTTAATCAAATGGTTTATTAAAATCCAATTATCCAAAATAGTTAACAAATTCGCGCATGAAAGACAAAGGACAAATATGATTGTCGTTATTGATTTTGGCTCTCAGTACAATCAACTCATCGCCCGCAGGGTCAGGGAATGCAAGGTGTACTGCCAGATTGAACCGCCTGGGGTGGATATCGAAACCATCAAATCCCTGAAACCCGATGGCATCATCCTGTCCGGCGGTCCATCCAGTATTTATGAAAAAAACAGTCCCAAAACCAATCCTGCCATTTTCGACCTCGGGATTCCTATTTTGGGTATTTGTTACGGTATGCAGTTTATGGTGGACGCCCTCGGGGGAACGGTCAAAAAAGCGGCCAAACGGGAATACGGGTTTGCCGGCCTTGCCATCCATAAACCTGAATACATGTTCGAAACCATTGACCAATCCGCAACCTGCTGGATGAGCCACGGCGATTCCATCACCAACCTCCCGCAAGGCTTTGTGGTCACCGCTTCCACGGAAAATACGGAAATCGCGGCGATTGAAAATAGGAAAAAACATTTTTACGGCCTTCAATTTCACCCGGAAGTGGAGCATACCCCTAAAGGCAAGCAGATGCTCCGCAATTTTTTGTTTAATATTTGCGGGTGCAAGCCAAACTGGACCATGAAAACCTTCGCAAAAGAATCTATCGAGCAAATCAGAACTCAGGTCGGGGATAAAAAAGTCATTCTCGGATTAAGCGGGGGGGTTGACTCATCTGTCACCGCCATGCTGATCCACAGCGCTATTGGTAAAAACCTGACCTGCATTTTTGTGGATAACGGACTGCTACGACTCAATGAAGCCGCAAAATTAAAAATCGTTTTAAAGCAGCATTTAAACATCAATATCCGGTTTGTAAATGCATCCGCCCTGTTTTTGAATGCGCTGCACGGCGTTGTTGATCCAGAAAAGAAACGAAAGATCATCGGCAAAATTTTCATGGATGTTTTTGAAACAGAAGCAAAAAAAATCACCGATGCGGATTACCTGGCCCAGGGCACCCTGTATCCGGACATTATTGAATCCCAATCCGCATTCGGCGGCCCCACATCCGTCATTAAATCCCATCATAACGTGGGCGGACTCCCCAAAAAAATGAAATTAAAACTCATCGAACCCTTAAAATATCTTTTTAAGGATGAAGTTCGGGAGCTGGGAAAAACGCTGGGGATGCCGGAGGAACTGATATGGCGGCAGCCATTTCCAGGGCCAGGCCTTGGCATCCGCATTATTGGCGAAATCACCAGAAATCGGCTGACTATCTTAAGAAAAGTGGATGATATTTTGGTCGAAGAAATTAAAGCAGCCGGATATTATAAAAAACTATGGCAGTCGTTTGCCGTTCTTCTTCCAATTAAAAGCGTCGGCGTCATGGGCGACAAACGCACCTATGAAAACATTGTCGCCGTCCGGGCTGTCACCAGCAAAGACGCCATGACGGCGGATTGGGCAAGACTGCCCCATGAACTGCTGGCCAAAATATCAAACCGCATCATCAATGAAGTAAACGGTGTCAACCGCGTGGCCTACGATATCAGTTCCAAACCACCAAGCACCATAGAATGGGAATAATTAAAATATAATATCATGACTGACAAAAGAGAATTCAAAATCAATTTGGATATTGCTGATCCGGAAAATGAGTTCAAGGCCTCCCGGCCTGGAACAAGGCCTTCGAAATCATCGGTTCGCTACACCCCGTCGCTGGCTGTTTTGTTTGCATTTATGGTTCTTGGCATCACTTTGGTATGGATGTATTATCATTTCAGCACACGGCTGGACGACATCAATATGGAAGGCTCTTCCGGAATCGCCAGCCTTTCCAGCGAGTTTACGACAAATCTCTCCGGTATGTCCGAACAGCTTACTGAACAAAAACAGGCTACCCAGAAACTATTGACAGATTTGGAAAATCAGGTCTCCAAATTAAAATCTTCGATTTCATCCTTAAAAAACGGCAAAGCGGATATTAAAGACGTAAAAGACGTGGATGCCGCTGTCAGCGGGGTCAAGAAAACCATCACCCCGCTTCAGGGCTCGCTGGCACAACTCGAAGGACAACTTAAGGAGATTAACCGCAAAACGGAGAGCGTTGCGGTAAGCCTTCAACAAATCGAAAACAGCGCATCGAAAAACGCGGCGGATATCAGCAATCTGAAGGAAAACGCCATTAACAAGAGCTATATTAATCAACAGATTCAAAAAGAAAGAGAGTTTCAGCAGAAACAATTGTCAGTGTCATCGGAATCGCTTCTTAAGGACATCGCATCCCTTGAGACAAAAATATCCAATATGAAACAACGACTGGTGACAGTGGAAAATCAAATGTCTAAAAAATCCGCAATACCAAACAAAATACCGTCATCAACAACCAGGAAACCCGCGGGAAATTTATCCACCCCCAAGGATGGTGAAATTTTTGAACAGGATCTCTAATAAAAATATCGCGACTGGTTTATAATGGATGAAACAACATTAAAATCCATGCTCAATGCCGTTGCCAAAGGTGAAACCCCCATTGACGAAGCGCTGCGTGCCCTTAAACATTTGTCCGTGGAAGACATCGGTTATGCCCATATTGATCACCACCGTTCTCTACGCAAGGGATTTCCGGAGGTTATTTTCGGGCAGAATAAAAGCGCTCAGCAGATTAACGGCATTCTGGAACGGATGGCTCCATGGGAAAAAACAATCCTGGTAACCCGTATCGATCCTGAAAAAGCGGCTATCGTCATATCCCGGTTTAAAGATGCGCAATACCATGATGATGCGCAAATGATTTATTTTATAAAAGACGCCTCACCCATTACCGGCAAGGGAACCATCCTTGTTATAACAGCCGGGACTTCCGATATTCCCGTGGCAAAAGAGGCCTATTTAACCGCCAAAGCCATGGGAAACCATGTCGAGACAATTTTTGATGTCGGTGTGGCAGGCATCCACCGTTTATTTGCGCATAAAGACATGATCGAATCGGCATCGGTACTCATCGTGGTTGCCGGAATGGAAGGCGCATTGCCCAGCGTGGTGGCTGGACTGGTGGACCGGCCAGTGATTGCCGTTCCCACCAGCGTCGGTTACGGCAGCAGTTTTGGCGGTCTGACCGCGCTGTTATCCATGCTGAACAGTTGCAGCTCCAACATCGCGGTGGTAAACATCGATAATGGGTTTGGCGCAGGGTATATGGCCGCCATAATTAACCGAGTATAACCAACCACCCAATCTCACCATTGAACATGGAGACCCACGGCAAAACTCGTATCTATTTTGTCATTTCCGAGTTGGTCGGGCATCACCCAGCGCCGGTCGGAGCAGGAATACTCCATTTTGTTACGGTATTCAAAAATGCGTTCGGACGG
>Ga0209467_1000803_pt1 | contig 35219 bp, 34 predicted proteins | sample Higcelwee11metaG_FD_187175 | JGI IMG/M metagenome (GOLD analysis project Ga0209467, IMG submission 187175) | Freshwater pond sediment microbial communities from the University of Edinburgh, under environmental carbon perturbations - High... | ecosystem: Environmental > Aquatic > Freshwater >... | reverse complement strand
ACATTATTTTTCATCAGTAAAGTAACAAAAATAAAATTGTATGTCAATTGTTTTACTTTATGTTTTCTCTTTCTTTCGCGCTTATAGTCGACAATGATGATGCTATTAGTCCTGTCGGGATCGCTACCAATGCAAGTCCTATCAAAAGTACAAGGCTTGTAAAAAGTCTGCCTCCGACAGTTATCGGATACATATCACCGTAACCGACCGTTGTAAATGTTGTCAGTGCCCACCAAAGCGCCTGTGGGATAGACGAGAATTTATCCGGCTGTGCTGCATGTTCGAAAGTATATATTCCTACTGCTGAAAAATAAAGAAGTATGATCACGATAAAAATAAAAACCAACAGTTCAGACCTGATCTGTAAGAAAGCTGCCTGAAGCCTTTGAACTGACGCATTGACTGATTTGTTTTTAAATATCTTGAAAAGTCTCATTAGTCTGGCGATACGGATGCCCTGAAAGTTTATTAATCCGAGTGTAAACAGTGAAGGAAGTATAGAGACCAGGTCCACTATTCCGTAAAATGAAAATAAATATCTTCTGCGCTTGGGAGCCGACCATATTCTCATTGCATATTCTATAGTAAATATAGAGAGAAATATATTATCCAGCCGGAAAAACAATCCGGAATGGGCAGAAAAGTCCGGCACTGTTTCAATCGTATAAAGCACAATGTAAATTACTACAAGGATCTGAGTCAATATCGCCAGAATACCATTTTCAAATGAATGATGCAGACTTTTTCTCATGCGGTTTATCCTTGTTATATGCTAAAAAAAACGGGACTTCGTGCCCCGTTTTTTTTATATATCTATTTAATCTGCTCAGCCAGTTCAAAGCCTCTTCTTAGAGCCTGCTCATTAAGCGGGATCAGATCATGTCTTCTCGCAGGAAGAGTCTTTTTAAGTCCTTTTATCACGCCTTCGATACTGATGGCATCGGTCTTCTGGATGAACGCGCCGAGAAGTATCATTCCCATCATTAGCGGGTTCCCGAGTTTATTTGATTCTTCATAAGCCGGGATCGCAACGCATTTGATATCCGTTCTTTTCGGTCCGTGGTGGATGTTTGTTGATTCCCATATTAATATTCCGCCGGGCTTCACTTTCGGTTCATATTTATCGAGTGAAGGCTGGTTTAAAGCTACTACCGTGGTGTATCTCTCCAAAATAGGAGAACTTACGGGTTTGTCGCTTACCGATACTGTACAACCGCATGTTCCGCCTCTCATTTCAGGTCCGTAAGTAGGCATCCAGCAGGTTTCTTTACCTTCAAGCATAGCTGTGTAAGAAAGGTTTTTGGCTATTGTCAGAACGCCCTGTCCGCCAAATCCTGAAAACATAATTTCCTGTAACATTATTTTATCCCTCCTTCAGTTTTTAGATCTCCGAGCGGATAAAATTTCATCATGTTTTCTTCCCACCATTTATAAGAATCAACAGGTGTCATTTTCCATCCGGAAGGACAGTTCCCGACTATTTCCACGAATGATGTTCCTACTTTATTTAAGGAATTGTCAATCGCTTTCTCTATCGCTTTCTTTAATTTTCTGACATTTACCGCATTATTTGCAGCCTGTCTTGTGACATAGCAGGTTCCGTCGAATTCTTTAACGATATCTGCGACTTTTAGAGGCATTCCCGACAGTTTGCAGTCTCTTCCGTCAGGAGATGATGATGTTACCTGGCCGGGAAGTGTCGTAGGCGCCATCTGACCGCCCGTCATTCCGTAAATCGCATTATTATAAAAGAAGATCACAATTTTTTCGCCTCTGTTGCAGGCGTGTAAAGTTTCTGCAAGTCCGATCGAAGCGAGGTCGCCGTCGCCCTGAATTGTAAAAACCGCATGGTCTGGAAGAACTCTGGATATTCCTGTCGCCAGAGCGCAGGCTCTTCCGTGAGCAGCTTCCTGCATATCGCAGTTAATATAGTCATAAGCAAATACAGCGCATCCTACCGGAGCAACACCGATAATTCTGTCCTGAATACCTTTTTCGTCAATAACTTCCTGTATCAGTTTCTCCAAAGTACCGTGAGCGCAGCCGGGGCAGTAATGCATGTCTTTCTTCTGAAGGTCGGGTTTTTTCCATACCACTTCAAATTCCTGACCGTTTTTTGTAATAGTTTCACCCATTATTTTAAGCTCCTGTGGTTAAAGTTAATTACTATTTATTTACCAAGCATTTTTTTAGCTTTGGCAATAATCTCATCGGTTGATAATACGATGCCGCCTGTTTTACCGTAATGTTCCACCGGTATTTTACATTCAACGGAGAGTTTTACATCCTCGATCATCTGTCCGACGCTCATTTCGATAGATAAATAAGCTTTCACTTTTTTAGAGTATTCTTTAATTATTTTAGCAGGGAAAGGCCATACTGTTTTCGGCCTGATGAGCCCTACTTTCAAACCCTGTTCTCTTGCGATATCCACAGCTTTTTTCGCTATTCTTGAAGAAAGTCCGTAAGCAATAAAACCCAGTTCGGCATCGTCCATGTGATATAATTCGTAATCAACTTCATTCTCTTCGATAACTTTGTACTTTGCCTGAAGCTCAAAATTTTTGGCTTCCATTACTTCCGGCTGAATGAAAAGTGATGTCAACTGAACAGGTTTTCCTCTTTTTGCCACTCCGCCGATCGTTGCCCATGTATTGTCAAAAGCCGGCTTAACATAGTCTTCTTTAAATTCAACGGCTTCCATCATTTGTCCCAGCGCTCCGTCAGAAAGGATCAGAACGGGGTTCCTGTATTTTTCCGACAGGTCAAAAGCCTTGTAAACCATATCGGCCTGTTCCTGAACTGAATTCGGTGTCAGAACTATCAGACGGTAGTCTCCGTGCCCGCCGCCTTTAACAGCCTGGAAGTAATCGCCCTGTGAAGGCTGGATGGTTCCTAAGCCCGGTCCGCCTCTCTGAACATTTACCAGCACGCAGGGGATCTGAGCGCAGGCGATGTATGATACGCCTTCCTGCATCAGGGAATATCCCGGTGATGAGGTTGATGTCATAACCCTTTTTCCGCAGGCTCCTGCTCCGTAAACCATATTTATTGCGGATACTTCACTTTCCGCCTGAACATAAGCTATGCCTTTGCGGGGCAGCCATTTGGAGAAGTACTCGAGCACTTCACTCTGAGGGGTAATGGGATATCCGAAATATCCGTCAATACCGGCTCTGATGGCGGCTTCGGCCAGGGCTTCGTTGCCCTTCATCAAATATTTTTCAGCCAATTTTGACCTCCGATTTTATATTAAATTAAACTTTTTTCGCCCTGTATGCAGTTATAACGCTGTCGGGACAGATCAGCGCACAGTTTCCGCATCCGATACAATCTTCGTTGAGCATTATTGCATAGTAATACCCTTTATCATTTGTGACTTTGCTGTATCCTATTACGCTTTTAGGACATACGGTGGCGCACAATTGACAGCCTTTGCATTTCTGAATGTCAACTTCGATAAAACCTTTGATAGCCATGTTCCCTCCGATTATTTTAATTTATAACTATTTCAAACACAAAAATTGATTTTAACTTTTTTAATGAATAAAATCAAGAAATTTTTTAACATTTGTTTTGTTTAAATATCAAAAAACAAGGCCAATACCTCAGATAAGATTAAAATTTCATTTGACATTGTAAATGCAATTCTGTAAATATCTTCGACTGCAATAATTAGTCATAATATAAATTCGAGGGAGTTATGAAAAACAAAATATTCAATAAGTTATCTCCGTCTTATTCTGACAGGCTTAATTTTATCATGCTTATATTTCGTGATATTCTTCTGTATTTGATAGGAAGAAAATATAAGACATTTATTATGGGCTTTCAGCTGCTGCCCCCCAAGTATCTTGAATGGACTAGTCGTCTGCGCGCAAAGAAAATGTATTATTTTGCTGTAAAGAATGTTCCTGCGTACAAAGACTTTATAAAGAATAACGAAATAAAAACTTGGGATGACATTCCGTTTACCGATAAAGATACTTACATAAGAAAATACTCTACCGAACAGAGATGTATATACGGAAAGATTCCAGCTACTGAAATAGCTATAGACGAATCTTCCGGCAGCACCGGAATCCCTTACAATTGGGTTAGATCAATGTGTGAAAGGCGTGAATCTCATGCCTTCGTAAGTTATTTTTCTACTTTTAGTTTTGGAGAAGAACCATTTTTAGTCATTAACGCATTCTCCATGGGTGCTTGGGCGACCGGTATTAATATGGGAATTTCTCTACAGCGGAACGGGATAGTCAAAAACACAGGTCCTGATATAGGCAAGATTTTCCATACGATGGAATTCTTCGGGTCGAAATATAAATATCTGATCACAGGATATCCCCCCTTCATTAAACAATTGTATGACCATGCAAAAAGTATTAATTTTCCATGGGTAGAGTATAATATCTCAGCTTTAGTTGGCGGTGAAGGCATGTCAGAGGGATTGAGGGATTACCTGCTGCCCGGGTTTAAAAATGTTTATAGCGGTTACGGAGCGACAGATCTGGAGATAGGCATTTCCGGGGAAACACCCATAGCTGTTGCAATAAGAAGACTTTCCAGGGATAAACCTGATGTTAGAAAAGCCCTATTCGGAGACGATTCGCGTTTGCCGATGATATTTCAGTACAATCCGGTCATGCATTATATAGAAATGAATCAGAACAGAGAACTGATATTCACTATTACAAGGAGATCTGTTTTGTCGCCGAGAATAAGGTATAACATACATGACGAAGGCGGTATCTGCCGTTATGATCAGATGTCGGCAAAACTTAAAGAACTGGGGTATGATATTAACGAGCTGGTTCAAAATGAAAAAAATAAAAACCTCAGGTTACCTTTCATGTGGATATATGGAAGGCGAGATTTTACAATCAGTATAATGGGTGCTAATATTTACCCCGAGGACATAGAGCAATGTTTATATTCTGATATCGAATTGGCTGGAATTACCCGTTCGTTCTGCCAGTCTGTAGTTGAAGCAGAGAATTCTTCTGTGCGGCCGGCTTTTTATTTTGAGATCACTTTAACGCCGACTGAAGAATTGAAAGCGAAATTCTCAGCCTCGATAATAGAAAAATTGATAAGTCTGAACGCAGATTTCCGGGCAGCATGGAATGAGTATGCAGAAACTTTGAAACCTGAAATACACTTGTTTAATATTGGAGAAGGCCCGTTTAAAAAAGATTCCGGAAAAATAAAACAAACCCGGGTTTTTAATAATAACAGCCTTATTTCATGACCATCATTACCGGAGGTCAGCCTTGAAAACACAATTATCCGACAGAACCGTCAATTTTGAGAAAATAACAATCGGATTAATCTTAATCCTGAGCGGACTCGTCCTTATATATCTGTCGGTAAACGGACCTTTCTTTTTAAATACGATCAAATATAAAACTTCACTTTCTGCTATAAGTCAGATCAAAGGTCAGGATATAATAAACCTGTTTCTGATCGCGCCGTTATTAGTTACAGGCGGACTATCGCATATCTTAAATAAATCAATATCAAGATATCTGATCATCTTAACTCCCGTTTACTTGATGTATTACGGATTGAGCATGGGGATCGGGATGGAATGGGGGTCGGAAAATTATTCGGGCGACAGCGAAAAACTGACCTTTCATTTTTTGTTTCTGATAATCAGCGGACTTGTAACTCTGATGCATTCATACTCATTATTCAAACCTGCCGGGAATATTAATTTCAATAAGAAACATCTGATGATCTATTCAATAATTTTTGTTGTCTTTATTCTATTGTTCTCCTCAATGTGGCTGAAAGAGGTGTTTTTAGTAATGAGCAGTAATTATCCGGTGTCTTACGGTCAAAATCCTGTTCTCTTCTGGGTGATCCGCTACCTCGATCTCGGATTTACAATTCCGCTCGGATTATTAAGCGTTTACCTTTTGTGGACGAGGCCGGATTCTGCTTTTCCAGTACAATTACTTTTTTACGGATTCTTTATAACTACAGTGACAGCCGTGTGCTCTATGGGTTTTCTGATGTATATTGACAATGCGCCTGATTTCTCATTCGCAGGATTACTTGTATTTTTAGCTTTGGCTGTAATCGTATTCACCGGATTTATCTATATCATGAGAGTTTATTTGAAAACTTAAATAACAAACTTCCTTAATTAAGATAAACTCGAAAAACTTAAATAACAAACATCCTTATTTAAGAAAAACGCGAAAAACTTAAATAAGAGCATTCCTTAATTAAGAAAATCGCGAAAAACTTAAATAAGAGCATTCCTTAATTAAGAAAATTGCCGAAAACTTAAATAGCAGACTTCCTTATTTAAGAAAAACACAAAAAACTTAAATAAGCGATCTCTTATACAAATCGTGTAATACCGCTACCAATATCAACCATCTTACTGACGTCAGTAAAATGGTGCCCGTTATCCCCAACCATTTTCACCACTTGGGAAAAATGGTTTTCAATATCATGTCCATTTTTCTCTTTGACTTTACATGCTTTTAAACTTAAATTAACTATATAATTAAATTAATTCGAGCGCATAAATGGTAATAGAACGAATAAAATTAAAGAATTTCAAAAATTTTGAAAATTTAGACTTAAAGCTGGGTCAGATGAATGTCATCGTCGGTGCTAATGCGGCAGGAAAGACCAACTTAATCCAAGCAATTAAATTTATCCGCGATATACAAAAACACGGAATTGAGAATGCAATTTCTCTTCAGAGCGGGATGGAATTTCTACAGAATTTTAGCTTAAAAAGGAAAGAGAAAACTATAATATCAATAGACTTTAAATTAGATACGCAGATGCTTGTTCAATCTACTAAATTTAACACTTCTATAATCGCTGATTTTAACAAAATAAGTCATGTTATCGAAATTTCTGTCAACGGGAATAACAAATACAAAATCAATTATGAGAAAATTGTTTTTCACTTCGATTTAAAAGAAATTGACGATACCTTAAACGAAAAAACGAAGTTTGGCAGAAGTGTGCTTGATAACAAAAGCCATTTTTTAAGTAAGCAAATAATTTCAGTTGAAAATAATAACGGAAAAGAATCAATAGAAACAGATGTAAACGAGTTAGTAACTGATGTTGTACTAAAGAACAATCAAAAATTCAGAATCAGCCAATTACTTTTATTGTCAATGCAGCCTTTCTCTTTTGCAATGATGAATGAATTTGGAACAGAATCTTCATTGATAGAGAAGATGCCACCAAAGTTTTTTGATTTATCAAATCTAAGCATCTACGATTTTGATATTAAAAAGATGAAAAATCCGGCTTCTATTGCAGCGAAAGCGGAGCTTGAAGAGAATGGCGAGAACCTTGCCATAGTAATGAAAAAAATCTTTGAGGATAAAAAGAAATTAACACAGTTCTCAAACCAGATCAAAGATATTCTGCCGTTCATAAACGATATTGACACCGAAAATTCTTACGATAAATCAATTTCGCTTAAAGTCAAAGAAAAATACAATCCTGATACTGCGATACCGGGCTCACTACTGTCTGACGGTACAGTTTCGATTACCGCAATATTGACAGCATTGTATTTTGAAGATAAAAGTATGGCTATATTTGAAGAACCCGAGCATGGAGTCCATCCTTCATTAATCTCAAAACTCATGGAATCGTTTTACGATGCTTCCAAGAATAAACAAATTATAATTACCACGCATAGCCCTGAAGTATTAAAAAATACTGTGAAAGAAGATATATTCCTGCTTCTGAGAAAAGATAACGGAAACGCTTCAATCGTAAAACCGCATAAAAACAAAATGGTAAAATCTTTCCTTAAAAACGAATTGGGAATAGATCAGCTGTTTATCCAAAACCTCCTTGAATCATAGCTCATGAAAAAGAAAGAACAGCTTTACATATTTCTTGAAGGCACAGACGATGAAAGGTATTTCAATTCGGTAATCATCCCCCGCCTAAAAGATAAATACAAAAAAGTAAATCCGATCCTGTACGCTAACATGAATAAAAATAATTTCTTAAAGCTTATCAAAACATTCCAAGAGCAAGAAATCGATTATATCTTCTTTACCGATCTCGACTCTCAGGGAGATAACAATTACTGCGCGACCAAGAAAAAAAATAAAACAATCAAAAATTATAAATCCAAGATCAAACAGGAACAAATAATCGTCATAAAGGAAGAAATCGAAAGCTGGTACCTTGCCGGTATCACACAAGCTAACCTCAAGAAATACAAAATAAAAAAGCAGAGCAACACCGAGCTTATAAACAAAGAACAGTTTCATCAACTTATACCCAAAGATTTCACTTCCACAAAGGATTTCATGATCGAAATCCTCAAGGAATATTCACTCGAATACGCAGTCGGTATTAACAATTCTCTGAAGTATTTTACTGGGAAGTATTCATTAAAGATATAAATCTTTTCTCTTTGACTTTACAGCGGATTTACTTTAAATTAAATCGGTAAAATAAAACCCCAAGAGACGCATGGATTCAATAGAAAAACCTACTTTTTATATCAATTCCGACAGATTTAAATACCTGCTTGTCATGTATAATCTTAATTACGAACAGTTCCTGACTCTTTTGAACGGCGAACGAAAAAAAAGCGTTTATACTCAGCAACAGCTAAAGGATTTTCTGGATAATAAGGCTAAAGTTGATGAACCGTTCCTGAAAAGATTCGATAAAATATTTGAATCCGGCCTCACATGGGTGATCTCGAACAGACCGCTGCCCGACAAAACGAAAATGAGCATTTTCTTTAGAAAAGATACTTTCAATTCTGAACTCAATCTTGAATCGAGAAAGAAGATCGCGCAGTTCGAGGAACTCAAGACAGAAATAAGCATAATGACCAAGCAGATCGGCTTTAAATCTGAGCGCAAATTAAAACAATTTACCTGTGAAGATAATCCCAAATCAGTCGCGCTTGAAATAAGAGAAGAATTCGACAAAGCTATGCTGTATCTGATAAAAGAAAATGAACTAAAAAAGCATAGGGAAGAAAAAGATTTTCTTAAAAACATAATATCCGTCTGTGAGTATTTTAACATTTTCGTATTTGAATTCATTGACAGAAGCAGAACACCGGGGAACGATATCCGCTTTAACGGTTTTTACACTCATCCGAACATCATAGCCATAAAAAGAAACCAGAATTACATGAAAAGAGAGATCTTCACTCTCGCTCACGAACTCGCGCATTATCTCATCAATGCCGAAGAGATAGATGAAGTAATTGAATCATTCGTCAAAGGTAAAACCGAAAGGTGGTGCAACGATTTCGCATTCCATTTCCTAGATTACGAAAACTGGGATGTTTTGAAGGAACCATGCCCGGCACTTGATAGGCAACCAATTAAATCTAAATATTTTGAAGAAATCGTCAAGCTTAGCTACGATCAGGGTAACATTAATGAGATTCAGGTAAGAAAGTACCTTAATTCCAAGAATTATTCCTTTGACTTTAATCTTAATTAAATATAAATTTATATGTTTATAGAATCAATGGAGGTTCGAAATGAATATTAAACAAATAAAGGTAAATGGACTCTTTGATCAGTTCGATTATGATATTAAACTTAACAAAGAAGATGTTACTATAATTACAGGGCCTAATGGCTTTGGAAAAACAATGATTCTTAATATAATTTACTGCCTGTTTAGTAAAAAGATGTATTTCTTTCAAAAATTAGTATATAAAAAGATTGAAGTTCTCTTTGATGATAGCTACAAAATTTCAATAGAAAAAATTCCTGATACATCAAAAAAACAACCATTAGAAGAACTTAATAATTCAGTTTCAAGGAAAAGTAAAGTTAGTTTTGTGTTCTCAAAAAACAATAATAAAATTGATAGTTTTTTGTATGATTATTCAAAGCAAGAGCAGGATATTTTAAAGCAAATTGAAAGAAATATACCATTACAGCGCATTTCTGACGATCAATGGTTAGACATGAGAAATGAAAATATTGTTTACTTTGACGAGCTTGTTCAGGAATTTAGCAATGTTCTTCCCGATAATATGGTCAAAGAATTAAATAATAACTATTTTAGGGATATAGAAGTTAACAATTTTATGAAAGCTTTCAATGTCCATTTAATAAAGGAGCAAAGACTTCTGAGGCAATCATATAACAATACAAGACATTTTATAAACAAATCTGAAACATTTTTAACAAACACAATTCAAGAGTATGCAAAAGATTTAAGCTATTTGATAAAAAAAACTGTTGATGAATCTTTTCAGATTACACGATCTCTAGACAGTACATTTCCAAAACGATTATTAGAGGAGAAAGGCGCTTTAACACAAATTGAATTTGAAGAGCGTTTCAATAAGCTAAAGTTAAAACAAGAGAGATTAAAAAAATTCGGGCTTTCAACCAGTGAGCAGGAAGTGCCTGCGTACGATAATCAAAATGCAAAAGTGTTGCTTGTTTATTTAAAAGACTCTGAAGAAAAAACTGGTGTATTTGATAAGCTAATAGACAGGATGGAGCTTTTCACAGATATTTTAAATAACCGCAGGTTCACATTCAAGACGATTCGAATTAATAGAGAAAAAGGTTTTGTATTTCTAACATTAAAAGGTAAAAATCTTAATCTTACTGATCTATCTTCCGGTGAGCAACATGAAGTTGTGTTATTGTACGAATTGATATTTAAAGCAAAGCAAAATACTCTTGTTCTTATTGACGAGCCTGAAATATCATTACATATCTCGTGGCAAACAGAATTTCTTGAAGACCTACTTCAAATAATAAAGCTCCAAAACATTCAAATAATAATTGCTACACACTCACCACAAATAATTAACGACAACTGGCATTTAACTGTAGATTTAGCAAAACAAGTAAATTTATGAAAGAATTTATATCTGTCGATACAGTTTTGAATGAAATACGACTGCATTCAAGCCATCCACAGAACAGAAATTCTGTCTTTATCCTTGTTGAAGGCGAATCAGATATACGATTGTTTAGAAAATTTTTCAATAGGGATTGCTGCAAAGTAATTTCTATCCCCGGTGGAAATACTAAACTTGAAGAGGGAATCGAAAAAATATCAAATGAGTTAGATCGTATTTTCGGAATCAGAGATGCCGATTTCATGCACTTGGAATCCAAATCATCCCGTTTTGAAAATCTATTTCTGACAGATACACATGATTTAGAAACAATGACAATTAAATCCGATATCGCTTTCGCTTCTGTCAAAAATGAATTTTATAATAACGGGCATACTTTAAACGATTTAAGAATAATGCTTTTTGAAGCGGTAAGTTTCTTGGGATATTTCAGGTGGTACAACGATAAGAATAATCTTGAATTCAATTTCAAAGAAATCGGAATAGGGAGTCTTATAGATGTCAACAGATTTGAGATAGTTGAATTAGACTGCATTGATTACATCATAAAACGCTCTCCAAATTGTAAAATCCAAGATCGGTTAATAATTCAAAAAGAAATAAAAGAACTAAAATCCTCAGAACATGACTTATTTCAGGTCTGCTGCGGTCATGATGTTGCGACAGCTATGGTGATCTTTTTTAATAATCAGAAAGCAGCACAAAGACATATTGATAAAGACAGAATCCAATCCAGCTTCAGGATCGCTTACAATATTGAAGAATTCAAAAATTCAAATTTATATAATGATATTCAAAAATGGGCATCCGCAAATAATTACAATCTTTTTCTAAACTAATGATCGAAATCCTCAAGGAATATTCACTAGAACACGCAGAAGGTATTAACAATTCGCTGAAGTATTTTACTGGGAAGTATGGAATAATAGAGTAGTATAACCGAAAAAGGAAAAATGGGAAAATTAAAATTAGAATATAAAACGAAATATGGTAAATGCTATCATGGTGATATTGAGAACTTCTTTGGAGATAAAACTTTCAATAAGTACAAAGGTAAAATCGACTTAATCTTTACTTCACCTCCTTTCCCATTGAATCGAAAAAAAAAATATGGTAATCTAAATGGAGATGAATACATAAAATGGTTAACGCGAATTACATCTTCATTTAATGAATATTTAAGCGAAACAGGCTCTTTGGTTATAGAAATAGGAAACGCTTGGGAACCTAATGAACCATGTATGTCAACACTACCATTAGAAACTTTACTCTCTATTAAAAAAAAGGGTAATTATAAATTGTGCCAGCAATTTGTTTGGTACAACACTGCAAAGCTACCCAGTCCTATCCAATGGGTCAACATCGAACGGATTAGAGTAAAAGATTCTTTTACGCATATTTGGTGGTTTTCAAAAGTAACAAACCCTAAGGCTAATAACAAAAAAGTGTTAATGGAGTACAGTAAGTCAATGAGTAAACTTATGAATTCCAAAAAATACAATTCTGGATTAAGACCATCTGAACATAATATAGGAAAAAAATCTTTTTTATCTAACAACGGAGGCGCTATACCATCCAATGTTTTAATCTCTTCAAATACAATATCAAATTCTAAATATTTAAACTCTTGTAAGGACTCGCAACTATCTCCGCATCCTGCAAGAATGCCGTCAGATTTAGTTCTATTTTTTGTAAAGTTCTTAACAGATAAAAATGATTTAGTAATAGATCCTTTTGCAGGTAGCAACACAACAGGGGAAATCTGCGAATCTCTTGAAAGAAAATGGATTTCAATTGAGATTGATAAAAGTTATGTAGTAAGCTCAAAATTTAAATTTATGGATAAAATTAATGAATCCGTTTGATATTTTGCCAAAAGAAGATGATCTACTTAATTTAATTATGCTTACATCAAATACGGTTTGGAATGAAGATGGTATAAGTGAAAAAGATATTGAATTATGGCTAGGTAATTTCACCGGCAAAATATTCGATACTAGAATAGAGCGTAACTTGGCTTTATATTTATTGTGTAATTTTACATATTACAATCGTAAAGAGGTAGAGCAACTTTGCTGTGCTGCATATAGTGATTTTTTACACCACATACTTATCAATAATTGTATTAGAGAATTAGCTTTTGATGAAATAATTAAAAAGTTTTTTCAAAAATCCAATATTATTTCTTCTGAAGAAACAAGCGGAAGTGGTGGGTATATCGCATATCTTTTTCGGCAACAGAATAGTTTACCTATAAAAAATTTATTTAATTTTTCATTAGATAACCTACATGATGATATAGAAAACATAATTGTAATAGATGATGTCACATTATCGAGCGGCAGTAAAAGTCAAATGTATAAATTTTGGAAAAAAGTAAGAGTCCAATATCCTAACAAAAATTATTATTTAATCACTTTAATAGCAACTGTTGAATCAATTAGATATCATAAAGATATACTCAGCGTGAATACTATTTGCCCAATAAAACTTGACGATCGTGATAAATGCTTTCATAATGATTCAAATATTTTTATTTCAATTCCATCAATAATTGAAAAAGCTAAAATGATTGCGGAACATTATGGGAAAATCATTTATCCAGAACATCCTTTAGGGTATAACGATGGTCAATTTTTATTTGGATTTTATTATAATACTCCAAATAATACTTTGCCAATTTTTTGGAGTCAAAAAAAAGGATGGAAACCAATCCTAACAAGATATCAAAAAAAATATAATTCACAAAGGTATATAAACAATGAAAAATACTTATAATAATCCCTTTAGCGGGGTAAATGCAGTCCAGTTAAATGAAGACCAAATAATCGAATACTGGTGTAATCCATTTCTATATGATCTGTTTTCAGAAATAAAGCAAGAAGATATATTCAAAGATACCAACAATATCGTGTTAATGGGTGGTAGGAGTACAGGAAAGTCAATGTTTCTACGCTACTGGTCATATCCTGTTCAACTAGAAATTGCAAAGAGAGACAAGCGAACATTAAAGGACATAGTCGAAGATAATAAGGGTATAGGTTTTTATTTTAGAATAGATGGTGCTAAATTGAAATCTTTCCAAGGCTATGGATTTGACAGTAAATATTGGTCTTCAATTTTTACTCATTATTTTGAACTACTTGTAGGTCGACAATATCTCGAAGCAATTGATCATTTCGAACTATCAGAAGAAATCATATCCAAATTGCACAATAATTTATCTAAATTATTTAATTTTACCGTAGATGATAAAATATTTAACATTAGCGAAATAATACAATATTTAGATAGACTGATAAGGGAAGTTGATATGTACCTTGGTACGATACCTTTTTACAAGGTAAATTTTACGCCATCAAAACAAGGTTTTATTTCTAATTCCCTAAGCTTCGGTATAGCTCAAATCATGCTTGAAAATATTCCATCTTTAAAAAATTCAAACATCGTAATATTACTTGATGAATACGAAAATTTTTTAGAGTGTCAACAAATAATCGTTAATACGATGTTAAGATTTTCGAAGAGTAACATCAAATTTAGAATCGGTATGAGATTAGAAGGTTTTAGGACTTTCAAGATGATTTCGGATGATGATTTTATAAAAGAAGGGAGAGAATACAGAAAAGTTGTTTTTGAAGAAGTGATAAATAAAAATTCTGGGTACCATAGCTTTCTTGAAGAAATTTGCCGAAAAAGACTTGAAACTATACCTGAATTAAAAGAAAAAGGATTTACAAATATTAAGGAGATTCTAGGTGAAAGTGAAAATTTAGAAGATGAAGCAATATCAATAATTCAAAATAACCCGGAAAAAATTTCTGATTACTTCATAAATAAATTACATTTAAGTGATAAGAATTTAGAAAAAATAAAAAATCCAGAATACCCTTTACTTGAGTTGTTAAATTATATTTGGATAATTAGAGGTAATTCAATTGATGTTACAGCTAAAGCAATGAATGATTATTTGCAAAAGAATTTTGATAACAAATATGCTGAAAAATATCGTAGAGATTATATTGACAAATATAAATTAAGTTTGACAATTCTGCTATGTTCAATATATAAGAAAAATAAAAGATACTATAGCTTTAATACTTTTGCTTTTATTTCATCAGGAATAATAGGTCATTTTATTGAACTATGTAGAAGAACTTTTGCAATTGCTGGTTGGGGTGATGAAGAGAAATTATTATACGAAGGTAAAATAAAAATAGAACACCAGGATAAAGCTGCTAATGATTTCTCATATTCTGAAAAACAGCAAATAATAAGGATTGAAAAATATGGTGCATTGATTTCTAGATTTATCGAAAACATTGGAAATGTTTTTAGGGCTTATCATACCGATTGTCAAATTAAATATCCTGAAACAAACCAGTTTGCAGTTAACATTGATTCCATAGAAGATGAGAATATGCAAAAAGCTTTAAGAGAAGCGATTAAATGGTCAATAATACAAAGAAAACCAAGAATTCAAACATCAGCTCCAGGCGAGAGTATGCAAGATATTTTTACCATGAATAGAATTTTGTCACCATGCTTCCAAATAACATATAGAACACGAGGTGGAAAATCAATTAAATTGACAAAAGAAAAATTAGTTAAATTATTCAATCGCGATGAGATAAAGATTTCGGATTTTCTTAAATTAGATACTTATAATGATAAAAATAAAACTCAGACTTTATTTTAATATGGAATGCACAATTTATAATATGATTGAATGCAAAGATACCATGCGTAAAGATTTAGATTTTTTTATATTTTCAAGTGGTTCTGACAATCGCTCATATGAAATATTATCCAATTATAAATCAAGTGAGACTACATCGTTTATTGCTATAAACTACGAAGAGAGACTCGCAGATTTAAATCAGAACGATACTATTTTCGATTATAAAAAATTCGGAATAAAAATATTACATGAAATCACATGCAGTATAAAAGATCCAAGTTCGTGTTTAACATCACTGTCTATACACGATTTTTCATCCATTTCATCGATAGGATTAGACATCTCAGTTATGACAAAGCCATATTTCTTTTTTATTATTAAATTGTTAAAAGAGAGATTCAAAGTAAGTCAGTTGCATGTTTTCTATACTGAGCCCAAGACATACGAATTCCCAAATGGATTATATAGTAAATTTCGTACTTGTACTGGACCGTTATCAATTATTGAGATGCCTGGATATGCAGGATTTGAAGAAAGAGGTTCAAAAAGAAAGTTAATTGTACTCCTGGGATTTGATGGGGATGTTACTAAAGAAATTTATGAGGATGTAGCAGCATTAGATACAGAATTAGTGAACGGCTTTCCTAGCTACATTCCAAAATTCAAAGACATAAGCCTTATAATGAATGAAAAAATTGTATGTAATAATAATTCTCATGTCAAATATGCTAAAGCTAATAATCCCTTCGATATATACAACTTGCTTCTTAAAATAAAAAACAATTCCAATAATTCATTCATAAATATTGCCCCTTTAGGCACAAAGCCAATGGCACTTGGTGCTTGTTTATTTTCACTTCATTATCCAGAAGTAAGAATTATTTATCCACTACCCGAAAAATATGAAAATAAATATTCTCAGAGTAGTTGGATTTCTTGGATGTATACTTTTGACTTGTAAAAAAATTTATTTCATCTTCTCATAATCAGCTTGGCTGATGATTTTTTGATCCTAATATCAGCGATCTTGACTACGTCGTATAAAAGCCCGTTAAGCTTGTGGGTTAATGTTTCTATTTGCATTATTTCTTTTTTGCAATTTTTTCAATATTCTTATTTAAAAGATCAAAAGCATCCAAAATGTTACTGCCCGGCATAATTTCTTTGAACATATTCAGATTGAAATTAAATTTTTTGTTAAAGCATTTTTTTTCTTTATTTTTAAAATCAATATCAAATATCAAAATATCCTTGTTCATATTTTCTTCTGCTAAACAAACATAATTAATGAATAAAGCACTGTATTTCTGACCGGGGGCTAAATAACTTATTCCATTTTTCAAAAATCCAATTCCAGATGTTCTAATTTTATCAGTAATAGGTATATCTGGAAATTCTTTAAATTGCATTTCAAAGATTTCAACATTTGATATATTTTCAATCTCAATAAAAAACAAACTCGCATTCCTGTTAATAAAACGTATTGCGAAATCAGGGATAAATTTATTCTCTAATTCTAGTTTCATAAAAACACTCATTTTATATGTAAAATAAGTGTAATAAGCTGTTATGATTATTAAAAATAATGTCGTTAGTGCTTGTATACCAGCACTATTACTCTTGAAGAAATCCCAATAATGAACGCAAAAGATAATTACTGCTATTGTCCAAATAAGAAATAATAATATATTAAACTTATTCTTAAGAAATATTATAACCTTCATTATTCAATCTCCATCTTCTCATAATCAGCTTGGCAGATGATTTTTTCGATCTCAGGATCAATGATCTTGACTTCGTCATAAGTTAGCTCATAAAGCTTGTATACAAGTAAATCTATTTGATTCTCAAGCTCAGAAATATTAGTGTCTGGATTTACTTTTTTTATAGCTGTAATTGTGCCTACTATATTTTTAATTTTTTTTACTATTTCGCTATTTGTTTCTGTTTGTTTTGGTACTGGTATACTCTCAAGGAAGTTTATCGGATATTTTAGAGATCCTTCAGGAATTCTTATAGAGTAGAATGTATTTAGGTGGTACCAATTAATAAGGTTAGAATTTATGATTCCGAGTTGATAAAGTAGATCTTTTTTCTCAGATGGAACAGCTGTATGAACAGCAACTAATCCACCCATTCCTTCGTCATCAATTACGGCTGTTAACTCTTTAGCTACACCTCTAATTATTATTTTAGGATTAGTTTTGAATAATCTAATAGTATTTTCATTTAAGTAGTCCGAGTTTAGCTCAATATAAGGGCTCTTGTATTTTGATTTGTACAGGTCGACAACGCAAGTATCAAAATAGTTTGAATATTTCCTGAAATTACCGTTAAGGAGAAGCTTGACAGAATTTTTTGTTTTTTTCTCTGTTATAATATCTTTCATTTTCCAATATTCAAACCCCATTACAAATGTCCTTACATTTGCGCACTCACCATACCTAGGATTAGAATTCATTTTTCCTATTATTTCCCTTGAATCATTATTCTGTTCAATTTGAATTTTCCCTTCACTATCGTATAAGTTCTCATTCCATGTAGCGATATTTTCTTTTTTTATTAAGGTTTTTAAATCGACATTTGATTTTTTTATTCCAATCACTACAGTAGAAATCATAGCTGATTGGAACACTTTTACATCTTTTAAATCCCAAATGTACATTATATGATAATTGGATTGTAATTCTTTTCTTATATTTATCCCATATTGTGCACCAAAAAATTTATTTGGGCATATAAATGTTAATATTTTATTCTGTTTTAATAAATCTAATGATCGTTCAAGGAAGAAAACATAAATGTCTGCACCTTTTGAATTTTTGTAATATTTGTTTAATTCATTCTTCTGTTCTAGTTTTTGTTTTTTTACATTTATATACGGAGGATTTCCGATGACTATGTCAAATCCGGTCTGGCTGAACATGAATTCGGGATCGAAGAACTGGCAGATGTTTTCTGAATCGAAGGGATGGTAGGATTCGAGCTGTTCCTGTTTTTTTGATTTTTCCATTCCGAATTCTTTTGCGGAAATCAAGCTTTCGAATTCTTTTCTTAGGCTGTTTTTGCCTTTGACGGTTTTCTCGTCATAGTATTTGTCTCTTAAGGCTGTGATCTTGTCTTCGAGATCGGTGTCGTCCATCAGGTTCATCTGTCCTGATTTGTCAAGCGGGATGAGGCTGTTTGCGCAGACGAATTTGAAGTCGAGGTTCGGGAGCGGTTCGATTTTTCTTATGTCGCCTTCTTTGTCAACGATTATTGAGAGCCATGCTCTGAGTCTTGAGATTTCGACTGCCATTGGTTCGATGTCAACGCCGTAGAGGTTGTTTTTGATTATGTTGAGCTTAGTTTTATACGCTTCAAATCTTGGTTCGAGTCTTTCGTAGCACATGAGTAAGAGCTGCATCATTCCCATGGGGAAAGCGCCTGATCCGCAGGCGGGATCGAGGATTTTTGCTTTGTCGAGCGCATCGAAGATTTGTATTTTGAACGGTTCAAGGTCTTTCTGATAGTTCCTCTGCTGATCTCTCCAGATATGCGGTTTTGTGTCTAAGAGAAGCGATATTTTATCATCTCTGTCCCGGGCTTCCGTGACCTGAGTTTTGAGATATTCCCTGAGGCTTTCTTTACACATGTAGTCAACGATCTCTCTCGGCGTGTAGAATGCGCCTTTTGCCTTTCTTGCCTGTTCTCCGGTCTCTTCCACCTGTTCCGCAAGCAGGTTCTCGAATATTTTACCGAGCATTTCAGGATCGATCGCGACCTGCTGGAATGCGCTTGTGCTTTCATCGGTTGTGAAGTTATAATGTTTTAAGAACTCGAACAGCCTTGAAAAATAATCAGTCGGGAAAGTGAGTTTATCATCTTTGTATTTATCATTCTCTTTTATCTCAAATAGCCCGCCGTTCAGGAATGGTGTTTTATCATCCGCGCCTACTTCCCTGTCCTCAATTGGTGTGTTGAATACCTTAAAGAAGAGAACTTCGAGTTTTTCGCGGTAATATTCCGTGCTCGGTTTGCCTTCCGTTTCAAAATACTTTCTTTCGCGGCTGATTATGCCTTTTTTATCGAGAAAACGGCAGAAAACCATCCTGCCTATCAGCCTGTTCGTAAAATATGCCGCGTGTCTTGAGTCGAATACTTTTTCCGAAACGAGATGCTGTTTAAGTTCTGTGAAGAACTCGCAGATGCCTTTATAGAATTGTTTGTTTACAGACTCAAGGTCGAAGCTCTGCCAGAGAATTTCGTGAAGCTGAGGTTTGTTCGTAAAATCGGTAATTTTAAGCCACTTTGAAAGAATTTCCTTCTGAGTCTCCGAAAGATAATCCTTCAGTTCGACCGTGCGGATAATATAATTCTTGCTCAGAACAATAACGATCTTATCGCACTCTTCCGGGATGATAAAATCAATACCCACATTCTTTGTAGAATAAAAAGGCTCATCTTCGAAATTCGGAGTTATCGCCACAAGCATACTTATCTTGGATTTATCTGTCTTTTTCTGAATCCAGTAGGTTTTTAGATCGAGACTGAATTTTTCATCAATATTGAGCTTATACGCGCCTCTTCTGTCGGCGAATCCTTCCGCCATCATCAGCCAGCCCGCATTCGACTTTATCTTTCCGTTCGTATCGGTAAAAGTTCTCCAGAGGATCTCATCTTCGATGCCGAGAAGCCTGATTACCGAATTAACCGCTTTCTGAGCATATTCGAACGATTTATGAACCGACAATTCTTTTATGGAATCATCTAGGTTCTGTATTTTTTCGGGTACTTTAATCATTTTTCACCGCATAATATAATATCTGTTCGACTTTGTCGCATTTAAGGCCGCCGTCATCTTCAATATAAGCATTTTTCGCGGTCTCTACAAGCTCTTTTATGATTGAAAAACACTCTTTGTTATCCTTTTTGTTCTTCATGATCTTTCTCGTAAGTGCGCTGATGTTTTTCCTTACGAACACATTCGAGGTTCCAAAAGCTTTTTCCACCTGTCCGATCTCTTCTTCTGAAAAATGAAGCTCGAACATGAACCTGAGAAGTTCCGTCTGCTGCCCTACTGGTGCGCCTGTTTCATGATCTTCGAGGTAATCGTAGATCTGAGAATTGATCTTATCTTTGATTCCGGCTTTGTCTGCGCTAATTTTATCAGGCTGCCTTTCATTGTTCGTTTTATCAGTCTTGAGCCATTCGAGAGCCTGAAGCTGGGGAACGAGAGAAAAGTCTTTTTTGATCGAAACGAATTCGTGGCCGATGCTCCTGCCGTCATTCGCGCAGAGCCTGTTCAGACATAAAATATCCGGTCTCGGATCGCCCTGAAATTTATCTTTCGGCATTACAGCCCATTTCCCTCTTGAGATATTATAAATGAACTGTTTATACTTTTCATCTATTTCAGGATCGTTATTGAATATTTTGAGATCGGAAATATATTCATCTTCCGATAAAAGGAAATCAGCTTCTTTTTCCGCTTTTTCCATAGCTTCAATCCTCTTTTGAAGGCTGTCGGAATAAATGTCTGACCATGAATCTGTAAATTCTATAGGATTTTCCTTTTCATCGAGAACGGGAGAATCCGTTCCTATCGTGTTCCTGATAAGATTTATCTTCGTTTCCAGCCTTGCGACAAGCTTCAAATATTCTTCAAGCTTCGCTTCCGGCTTGATGTTATAAATATGCACTCTTTCGAAAGGCGAACCTATCCTGTTTATCCTCCCGTTACGCTGAATCATGCGGACAGGATTCCAGTGAAGATCATAGTTTATTAAAATCCCGCAGTCCTGAAGGTTCTGGCCTTCGGAAAGGATGTCTGTTGAGAATAGATAATCGAGCTCGGTTTCATTCTTTTCAAGTTTATGTTTTTTGGCTACGGGCGCGAATCTGTTCGCCGCCGTATCCGCATCAGTTCTGTTCTTTGAAGATACGAAAGCGGCGTTATCTTTATTCACGCAGTCAGTATAATTTCCGACTGCCTTTTCAAGATATGTGATCGTATCGGCGAAGAAAGAAAAGACGAGTACTTTTTTCCCTGACGGTTTAGTCTTATTCAGCTTGTCTAAAAGCTCCGCAAAAGATTTTATCTTTGAATCGTCCTTTTCGAGAAGCGACAATTGCTTTGAAAGAAGATCAATAAGAAGTTTTTCCTTTTTAATATCGTCTTTCATATCTTCAAGCGCATATTTTTTATCGTTTACTTCGTCGAGAATCATTTCCTCATCAACTATAGCTTCGTCATTATCTTCATCGTTATCCGAAATCTTAAGCTGATCTTCTATTCTCGCAAGGTCTTTTAAGCTCATAATATAGCCTTTGTTAAGGCCTTTTTCAAAAACATCGAGTTTTCTTTTGTAAACATCAAGTGATGCTCTGATCGCGCTGACAGACGATTCGAGCCGCTTCAAAAATACCGTCCTTAAAATCCCGTAAATCCCGAGCTGCATAAAAAGCGACCTGCTTTCATCGCCGGACAGCCTCATTTCTTTTATCTGTTCCCTTGTTTTCCCGTAGTATTTAGTCTGATAAATGCTCCATCTGTACGGAATAAATCCGAGAAGCAGAATTATCTGATAAACAAAGTGGATAGCGGAATCTTCATAAATTTTGCTCTCGTTAATGAACTTAGGATCAACTTTATCAAGCTGCCTGAGAGGATGTTTTAAATCTTTAGTTGATTCGACGAGGCCGTCGGGTGTTATCTGATATATTTTTTTAAGATCAATATCCGGGCATTTCTGATTATAGACATCCCATGCGACCTCTTTACTGAACCCATAGGATTTTACTTCGGGATTCACTTTCGGAAATTTTAATATTTTATCTCCGTCTTTTAAACCGCCGTATTCCCGCTCGATCCCCTGTCTTGTCCTTCTTACCACAAATGCCCTTAGAATAGGCGACATTGTATGTTTAATGTGGTCATAATCAATTTCGCCCGTCCTTTTTAGATCCTGATTCATTTTCTTTTTCAGGTTTTCAATTGCCTGATGAAAATTTATTGATGCGGTCTGCTTTGATTTTTTATCTTTAGCTGTAACATTCAAAATTCCCGATTCTCCACGCGCTCCGAGAAGTATCTGGTTCACAATATCGCTCAATTGATTATTGATCGGTGTCGCCGTTAAAAGCAGAACATGAGCTTTAGGATTATTTCTTACCCAGTCGAGAATCTGATCGAATCGCTTGCCGCCGCTGTTTTTAAGATTGTGAGACTCGTCTATGACGAAAAGTGATACAGCCGCGATATCATCAAGCTTTCTTTTGCTGTCGATCATTTCAGGATTTTGTAAAGTCAGCGGCTCAAAATTCATTACACCTTGTGTATTTAGCTCGATCCTCCACTGTTTTACAAGAGATTTCGGGCAGATGACCTCTACTCTTTTCTTGCCTTCTTCAGTTGTCAGGTATTGCTTGATAACTTCAATTGCGGTATATGTTTTACCGAGGCCGACTGAATCGGCAAGCATGGCTACTTTATATTTTTTAAGCCTGCGGATCAGAGCGTTCACATTTTTTTTCTGGAAATCATAAAGGTCATGACTGCCTTTTATAGACTCGTCAATATCCTCTTCGACAAGTTCTTCGTTGTATATTTCGTAAAGTGTTTTAATATAGGTTTCAAACGGGCTGAAAAGTATATCTCCGACAGGCGAATGCTCAAGCAGTTCCGTGAATTTACCGTTCCATTCTTCTGTTTCGGGATCATTCCAAAATGAATCGAACCAGTAAAGATGCCCGACTTCCTGTTTTTCAGACAGCGGTTTAAATGTTACGATCCGATGCTCGTCTTCAAGCGCGTTCAGTTCCGCATTATGCGTAAGCCCGTTGAGCGTGAAGTTGGATGAACCGATTATTCCTACGGCATTGTCTGAAGAATAGTCACCGAAAATATAGCTCTTTGCGTGGAAAAAGCTTTTTCTGTAAACTCTTACTTCAAGATTACCTGACTTTATCATTTTCTTCATTGAGATCACAAGCGTTTTCAATTCCGGTGTCGGCTGCATATTTTCTAAGTCGCAGAAAAAATCTTTATCAGGAAAATCAGGTTCAGGTCTGTATTCTTTATGCCTCGGGATTAAAGGTTCTCTACCTATAAGCAGCCTTACGCTCTTATAGTTTCTGATAGATTCAAATATTTCCTGTGTTCCTTTAAGATCCCAGTATCCTGTTGCGATCGAAAGATGATCGTGTTCTTTTGAAATTTCTTTCAGAATATCCAAAAGTTTTTTCCGGTTGTTGTCTATTATTTTCGGTAAACTTCCCATTTTCACTTCCTCATTTATTCAACTTAACCGAAAGATACTAAAAGAAGAACGCCATCTAATGACACTCTGCACAATTTATGTGTTAATATTTAACAATATTATGCTGTTAAATCAATTGTTTTCTTGTTTAAAAAATCGTTATATTTGAATCTATGATTATTACAAAACTCAATATTGATGATAAATTACCTCTCACCTGTTCACGCGCCGGAGCCTGCTGTTTTGGAAATCTTGTGCTGATCAATCCATGGGAGCTGGTCTGTCTTGCGAGGGAGAAAAAAATTACTCCGAGGGAATTTCGTGATCTTTATTGCGAGTATGGCGGGATCCGTTTACGATTTAACGGAAAAACCGGGTGGAAGGGAAAGCATGCTTGCAGTCAATATATTGATAATCTTGGATGCAGCGTGTATTTAGGTCGTCCTCTGGCATGTCGTTTATATCCGCTCGGCCGTCAGATTCAAAGTGAAACTGTTCAATATATTCACCAGAGTGAAAAATTTCCGTGTTTTGAAGGATGTCCCGAGGTTGCCAAATTACCTTATTTAAGTGTAGGCGAATATCTTATTGGTCAGATGACTAGTCAGTTCGAAAAAGCACAGGATGCATATTTAGAAATGATGCAGAGTATTGCAGATATCGCATTTATGCTTCTGCTTGATACCGGCCTGGCTGAATCGGGAGATAAAAAGACATTGCAGCTTTGGAGAAAGATGGGCAGCGAGCTTCCTGAAGTATTGGCAAACAGGATAGGGTGTGAATGGTTAGATCTGTTGACGCTACCGGAAATTTCTGATGATACAGAAGATCCGGTTTCATTTGTTCAAAAACATAACAATTTGATCCAGTCAAAAGCACAGGAAAAATTTGAAGCTCTGCAATCAGAAAAAGAATACCATCACGCTTCTGTTTTAATGATGGGATTAGCTTTACATCTTGGACGCGCTTTAGGAACAGATCCCAAAATTCTTTCTGAACATTGGATCAATATCGCAAAAAGTCACGGGGCTCTTGAATAACGACTCCTGTTCAATTTCGAGTCTCAATTAATATCACTTCGCCCCGCCAAATCAGCATTTCGTCGGACATTCGTTTGATACTCTTACATTAAATTATATATTACCGGTGTAAGTTAAACAAACTAAAAAAGAGGAAAATAAAATGACAGACAATAAAAACACTCAAATGACAGTAGAAGATAAAAAAGCGGTAGAAGCAATAAACATCTCCTACAAATTCAGGAAAAACATTGAAACGACAAAAGGAATCTTCAGCTTCTAAAAAACTCCACTTAACTCACTCTCACTCCTCAACGAAAAAGGCCTCAGAAATGAGGTTTTTTTTTTATGAATAATTCTATTAAAGAAATTGACATATCATAGAAAAATGTTTAAAATTGAAACTTCAAAGAAATAAATCTAAAACAGGCAGTAAAATGAGATTTTCAAAATTATTTTTGTTCACAACAAAGGAGTTCCCAAAAGACGCAGAGGTGACCAGCGACAAATTGCTCCGTAAATCCAATATGCTGGTAAAATCTCATTCCGGCTTTTATTATTATACCCCGCTATTATATAAAACTTTACAGAAGATCAGAAATATCATTTCTCAGGAAATGGATAAAGCCGGAGCCCAGGAAGTTCTTATGCCGATATTGATGAAAAAGGAATTATGGGAGGAATCCGGACGCTGGGATACTTATTTAAACGCCGACATAATGTTTCACTTATCAAACAGAAAAAATAACGAAATGTGCCTTGGCCCGACCCATGAAGAGGCAGTCACCGATCTTGTAAGAAAATTTATAACTTCATATAAACAGCTTCCGGTGATACTATACCAGCAGAATACCAAATTCAGAGATGAGATAAGGCCCAGGTTCGGGTTGATGAGAACATGCGAATTTATTATGAAAGACGCGTACAGTTTCGATCACAGCGAAAAAGGTCTTGATGAATCCTATAAAACAATGCGGGCAGCGTATAAGAACATCTTTGACAGGATCGGACTGAATTTCATAATCGTTCAGGCGGATTCCGGTGCGATCGGCGGAAGCGGATCGGAGGAGTTTATGATCACTGCGGACAGCGGTGAAGATACCTTATTGTACTGCCCTGACTGCGGGTATGCTGCCAATATTGAAAAAGCTGAATCGATCCTGAACGAAGTAGAATTCAATGATTATAACTGTGAACTCGTCAAATTTCACACACCAAATATTAAAACGGTGGAAGAGCTTGTAAAATTCACCAATATTCCGGCTCATCAAATGATCAAAACGGTTATCTTTAAACTGATATTCAAAGAATCGGAGAAATTCGCTGCGGTACTGATCCGCGGAGATCTTGAGATAAATGAAATAAAACTAAAGAACCATTTCGATTGTCTTGAACTTAAAACAGCAACGGAAGAGGAAGTAAGAACTCTGACCGGAGCGCAGGTCGGTTTTGCAGGTCCGTTCAATTTGAATTCCGCTGTTGAACTGATAGGGGATAATTCGATAAAGGATGTAAATTATTTTCTGTGCGGGATCAACGAAACCGATTATCACAATATTAATGTCTGCTTCGGCAGGGATATAAAAATGCCTCCGGTCTTTGATGTAAAACTTGCAAAACAGGATGAGATCTGCCCGAACTGCAAAAAAAGCAGACTTATCAGAAAAATGGGGATCGAAGCCGGTCATATATTTAAACTGGGAACAAAATATTCCTTAAAGATGAATGCGTTCGTAACCGGCGAGAACGGAGAAAGCATACCTATGCTGATGGGCTGCTACGGAATAGGAACTTCAAGAATAATATCCGCCGCTATTGAGCAGAATCACGATCAGAACGGGATCATCTGGCCGGTATCCATAGCGCCGTACCACATAATAATTATTTTAATCGGAAAAGAGGCGGATATCACAAATAAAGCTAATGATCTTTACAATTCGCTTTTGGACAAAGGATATGAAGTGTTGTTTGACGACAGGGATGCTGGTTTCGGGTTCAAGATGAAAGATGCTGATCTTATCGGAATTCCATACAGGATAGTGGTCGGAAAAAAGGCTCTTGAAGGCATATTCGAAGTATCGGAAAGAAAAGACAATCAGAAGAAAGAAATGGATACTTCTGCTTTATTTGATTATCTGAAAGTTAATTTGCAAAGGGACTTAATTACTTAGTCGTTTTTCGTGCGCAATAATAAATGTCGGCTTCGATCATTACACTGTTTTCATAAAAATGATGCACAAAATACAGATTGCCGGCGTCGTCAAGCGTAGGTTCGCCTGCAAATTGCGAAATTATCAGTTCGGGTGCTGCCCAATTGCCTCCGATCTTCTTTGAACGGTAGATCGCCGGTGAGCCGAGATAATATCTTAAAAACCAAAGTTCGTTTCCGTCGGCTGAAATATACGGCCAGCCTTCAGTTTCATAAGTATTTACGGCTGAAATGTTTACAGGGTCAGACCATAGATCCCCGCTTCTTGAAGTCACCCATACATCGTAGCCGCCCGATCCGCCTGTCCTGCCCGAATGAAAATACAGGTCGTCGTTGTGGATATGAACTTCTCCTATCTGGATTTCTTTCATTAGCCTGTCGCCGGAGTAAGTCCAGTTTTTCCATTTACCTTCGACAAGCTCCGAAGTGAACATATTGACGCCTTCATAGCCTTCTCTTGCAGAAGCGAACCACATTTCGGTACCCTGTATTGATACTGCTCCGTCTAGCGCGAGTTTTCCGGGATCCTGAAGCCATACCCTTTCAGCATCCGTCCAGCTGCAGCCAACCTTATGTGACACCCAGACTCCGGTAACATCATCAAACAACTGCTCTTCGGCAGACTTTCTTACATCGGGAGTGAAAAAGAAGTACATTGTGTTTCCGTCCGGGAGAATGAAAGGCGAATCTTCCGCGCCGGAGGTATTTATAGCGGAATCGAGCGGAACCGGATTTTCGAATTCATCGGTTTTGTGGAGGATCGGAGGATAAATATCCGTCGCAGGTGTAACTTTTATTATATCGGAAGGGAGTTTATCGTGCCTGTCAACATTCGGATAAACCGGAGTATCTTCAGTTTTATCGTCATCGCAGGATGTAACCGAAACACAGATCATGAGTGCTGACAATACGCTTACAGACAATTTCTTCCACATAAACACCTCCTAAATTATCCTTTCAATTTAATAAATTGGTTTTAATTTGTCAAATGAATGATCCAGTACCTATAATTCGCTTTTCACACTGTTAAAAATTCATTTCGTCGGACATTCGTTTGATGCCCTTACATTTAATTATATATTACCAGTGTAAGTCAAACAAACCAAAAAAGAGGAAAATAAAATGACAAACAATAAAAACACACAAATGACAGTAGAAGATAAAAAAGCGGTAGAAGCAATAAACATCTCCTACAGATTCAGACAGAACATGAACAGAATAAGAAGCCACTACGGATTTTAAAGAATTCTCCACTTAACTCTCACTCACTCCTCAACGGAAAAGGCCTCAGAAATGAGACCTTTTTTTATTTTACTTTTATTAATACTTCGGGTATATCTATTTCCAGCCGCCTTCTTACATTCATAGCTTCGAATTCTTTTTCAGCATAAAATAACATCTTAGCTTTATCCGCTTTTAGAAGTTTCACAGCCCTCTCTATGAATTCTGCCACAAATCCGAACTTCCAATCTGTGAACACGGGGTCATAAGTGAGCGCAAAAGCGATGATCCTGCCCAGATCTTCTTCTATTTCACCGGGTTTGACATTTTCATAATCAATGAAGCTGATCGGAAGAGTTCCGCTGTTCTGAGGTTTGCTTTCCCGAATTATAAAATTATTAAAATTTATATCTCCGAGAATATATCCGGGCGCGCTTTCATAGGCGGTATTAAGGAATTCAACGAGGGAATTTATGTGTATATTACCATTTGTTAATTTTTTCTCAGCCTCTTCGTAAGAAGAAAGTAATGTGTTTCCGGGAATGTACTCGTGAACCAGATACCGGTGGTCAGAAAAATATACTTTCGGGCTGAAGTTTTCAAAAATTTTCATTCCGTTCAATTCAGCTATGGTTCTTTCTGAATTATTCTCAAAATCCTTGAGTATTAATTTCTCTCTTTTTTCATTTAAACTTTCGATCAGAAAAACTGAATTCAGTCTTGAAAAGTACTTTTTGACTTTTATATATTCGATACCCTTGAATTTTAATGTGTTATCTGCGGTCATTTTTAAATTTTTATCTCTATTTTGCAGTTTTTTTTGTACCCGTCAAGTTCCTTTACGGTTGAAAGCACGGAATTTAATAATATTTTTTGAACGAACGGCACCATTTCGATCTCTTTGCCGTCAATGAATAAACTGATGTCCTTTTTTAGTAGAACACATTCATCTCTTTTTGCCTCCTTTCTGATAATTTTTGCCAGAAGCTCTCCGCAGCTTCCATATCCGCAGGCGCTGCAGCATTCAGACGGGAAATCGGGAAGCTTTTCAGGTACAAGTTCTTCAATCAGATCAACCAGTATTTCTGTATCTTTTAAAGCATTGATCACCGGCAGACCCTTATATTCCGTCATCTCGTTGCTCAATCTGCCCGATATGGCGAAAACCGATCCGTCGAGCCGTTCGTCAACTTCCTTTGTATTATGTGCGCAAATTATCTTGGGTATGTTTGAATCTCTCACGCCTTCGCAAACAAGCCAGTCGCTATCGTAAAATCTATAAATTTCTTCCATTTTCAGCTTTCTTTTGAATAGAATATCAGTCTCGTAATGCCCTCTCGCGGTAACAATATTCGCCCCTGCTTTATAATGCCTGTCCGTATTGCTTCCTTCGGTATCGATCTTAAAAGCATCGAAATGTATGTCTTTTACCGAATCCGTTTTATACCTTCTTTTAACAAGTTCTTTTATAATACGCTCGACAGTTGTAGTTTTCCCCGATCCTGTTATCCCGAAAACCGAAAATATTTTCATTTAGTTATCCTCCGGTCAGTTTAGTTTGTAATTCGCACAAATAAAAATTAACAATAATATGATGCTGAAAGCAATTAAAAAATAATCAGCTCCTGAATATTTTAAGATCAGATAACTTGTCCTGTGTGATTTTGTTCTGAATCCTTTGGTTTCCATCGAAAGAGCGATCTTTTCGGCTTTTTTTATTGTTCCTGCTATTATGGGTAGGAACAAATAAGTGAAAACTCTGATCTTCTTTTTCAAAGATAAATTTTTAAAGACAACTCCCCTGAGCCTAAGTGCCGTAAAGGAGTCTTTCATTTCTTCGGTAAGCATAGGCAGAAATCTTATCCCGAGAGATACGAGGAAAGCTATTTCGTAAGGAACTTTCAGCTGCACGAGACCCTGGATCATTTCTCTGCTCGTTGAAGTGGTAATAATAGTCGCTGTTGTAATTATTACTGTCATTCTCAATAAGAACTCAATTCCTTTTTCAAGCCCGGCGGAAGTAATTAATGGAATGTCAATTATTTCTAAAAGTATCCTTCCCTCGTGAATGAAGATGCTTTGAAGAAAGGCGACGACTAAGATCATTACAAAAAGGCTTTTCAGTTTTCTGACCGCTTTTAAAAGATCCGCACTCATAAATTGAGCCGCTGCAATTCCGATGACCGTAACTGAGGAAAGAAGGTACAGATCTTTGATGAAAACGCCGAGAGACGACACAGCAATGACGAATATAAGTTTTGATCGGGGGTCAAATTTACTCATTGATGATCCCGCCTTCTTTTTTCATTCTGATCACTCTGCTGCAGTACTTACTTATAAATTTTTCATCGTGGCTGATTATAAGAATTCCTGTTCCCTGAGCATTTAAATTCTTAAGCATGCTGCCTAAAAGTTCTTTTCTTTCGGAGTCCAGAGCTGTAGTCGGTTCGTCAAGTATAAGATACTCAGCTTTATGGATCATTATTCCGGCAAGAGCGACCCGCTGCTTTTCCCCATGGCTGAGATTGAACGGATATTTATCTTTCAGGTGATCTATTTCAAGAGCCGCCAGAATGCTGTCAGTTCTGTCTTTTATTTCATTCGGTTCGATACCATTAATTTCAAGCGGGAAGCTGACATCTTCATAAACCGAAGTTGCGAATATTTGTTTTTCCGGATTCTGAAACAGATATCCGACTTTCTTTCCGATCTCTCCGAGATCAAGCTTACTTATATTTTCTCCGTTTATAAATATATTGCCTTTGCAGGGCTTCAGTATTCCGGTAAGTATTTTTCCTAGGGTGGTTTTTCCGCTTCCGTTATCCCCGACAAGCGCGGTTATTTCGTTTTTATACAATTCCAGATCGATATCATTCAGGCTGAACTGCGATTTTTGATAGCTGAAACTCATTTTTTCAACATTTATATAAGCAATAGTACTCATTTAGACCTGATAAGAGTTTTATTCTGAATGTGATATACTTCGTCTGCAAGATCCAGGCTCGAAAGATCGTGTTCTACCATAATGATCGTTTTGTTTTCCCGTTTTAAAGATGTAATCGTATCCCTGACGACCTGCTTTCCATTTTTATCCAGTTGAGCCGTTATTTCATCAAAGATCAGGATCTGCGGGTTCATGGAAAGCACAGCTGCTATTGCTGCCAGCTGCTTCTGACCCCCTGATAATGTCGCTGTTTCATGATGCCTGAATTTTTCCATTCCTAGAGATTTCAAAGAACTGCTTATTCGGTCTCCGATCTCTTCTCTGCTCAGACAGAAATTTTCTGGAGCGAAAGCCAGCTCATCTTCTACCACCGGCATAAAAAGCTGGGTTTCGGGATCCTGAAGAACAATTCCGAGCTTTGATGAAATTGATTCAGCCGTCATTTTTGACAAATTCCCGCCAAAAAGCCCGATCTCGCCCTTTATTTCTCCTTTATAAACTCTGGGAATGATTCCGCTAAGAAGGTAACAGAGAGTGGTTTTGCCTTCTCCGCTTTTTCCGGTTATGGCAACCACGCTCCCCTGACTTATGTTCAGATCGATATTTTGAAAGATGAATTCTTTTTCGGAGCCATATCTGAAAGAGAGGTTTCTAACTGTCAGTATGTAATTTTTATCTGACATCCATTTCCACCGCGTGCTTGCATCTTCTGTTGCTGAATTTATCGCTCAAGATTATGACCTGATAAGGCCCTTTTCCGCCTTCCTCTCTGTTCTTAAGAAGTTCTCCGTCACTTGAGTAAGAAAGATAAGCATTTTTATCAGTCAGAATATCTTCGATCGGATAAGCTATCGAATATCCGTCAACGGCTGTTACAATCACAGAAGTTTTTGAGCTTAGTTCGATCCCCGATACTTTAATAATATCTTTCAGCTGAACCCCTTCGTAATTGTGATATTCAGGCTCTTTCCCGCTTGTTTTGAGTACAGCTCTGAATTCTTCGGATCCCGCAGCCTTAATATTCTCTAAATACATAGTTGAAACAACCGTTCCGTTGCTTTTTATTACAAATGCGGCCTTATTTTCTATTTCTGCTCTTTTTTCGGAATAGTCTTTATTCATGTAAGCAGTTACGGCAATTATGATCGTCAGCGCAGACATTATTATGATCACAGTTTTCTTCATTTTTTAATCCCTCCTTCGATAATAAAATACGGAACAATGAAATCTTCAAACCTCGCCCGTCCGTGCGAACCTCCGGTTTCGGTTTTATGCATGCCGTGATCGGCTGTAACAATTATTTTTCCGTCAAAAGTTTTGACGAGTTCCTCTACATATTTATCCGAAACCCTGATCTGATCCAGCGTTTCTTTGGCTAAAGGCCCGTAGCTGTGCCCCAAGTCGTCTATTTTATGAAAATGTACCATTATGTAATCATATCCGTTTTGAGCCTCTTTCACTGCCGCTTCGAATACTTCATCGTCTATGCCGCCGTTCTTATTTCTGTCTATATTCAGCTTTGTATCTGCACCTGAATCAAGTATGTTTACATCGGCTTCGATAAGCAAACTTTTAAACCCTTTTTCTTTCAGAACTGCAAAAATCGATGATTTTAAATTTCTATAGCTGCGGTCATGTATGCCGTTCTCATCCGGCCCCGTACCTGTGATCATTGCTGCAAAACCGACATTAGTCACCGGTTTATAATAAGTTGTCGCTTTTTCAGCTTTTGGAAGTCCGGCAAGATAAGGCGCATAACCGTTATTCATTGCATACTCATACTGAGTGTAGGAGAAACCGTCAAGAAATACAACCATTACTTTCTTACCGTCTTCGATAAACCTGAGAGCATCATGATATGCGTCCGAATTGCTTAAAGCCGGCGCTCCGTTCAGAACACCTTTAATATCTTTTATTTCATTTTTTTTGTCAGCATCAAAGTAATCTATTTGGATGTCTTTGTATACAAGATAGCCTAAACTTCTTGTATAGTGATTTTTTCCGTTGCCGTCAATTATCATATAGCTCAGATTGTCGGGAATATTAAGTTCTTTAAGTGGGTATATCAGCTCTGTCGAAAAGACCGATACCGAATACTCGCCGCTGTCTCTCTTAATATTTGATCTTCCCTTGAAACTTAGTGTGCGCATGAGCCCTTTTTCGTACAGCTGACCCGGTGTTAATGACGCAATATTCGTTCCCGTATCGAAGATTATTACCGAATTGTCCGAATACTGATCTCTGCTTACAACGATGATCTCTTTTAAGTGCTTGATCTGACTGCTTACGGGATGATTGTCGTTCAGTATTTCCCACCCGTTCATGTTTGAAAAATTCAGGTATGTTCCATCTGTCCTGTTATCGATCATTGCCAAAAGTCCGTCGTTCCCGACTAAAAGCACTTCATATTCATCGCATCCGGGAACAGCCTTGTCAATAATGTTTTTTAATACTGACTTTTCTGATTTCTCAAAATTATTAAAATAGAGAACATTTTTAACATCGCCTGCAACCTTGAGATACGGAACATATCCGCGATCCGGCCTTGAAAGCATCAAATAGATTAAAGCAGCGGATAAGATTAAAATTATTAATAATGAAATCAGTTTCCAAATGAATTTACTCTTCATTCAACACCTTGAGTTTACTAAGTTTACTGTTAAGATTATATGCTATTATTCCGCCGAGACCGCCGGAAAACAGTGCTATGCTCAGTGAAAGTATAAGAGGGATCAGCGGAAGCTGAAAAATGAAAAGATTGACCGTAAAGGCTCCGCAGGTATTTGCAAGCGCGCCTGCCAAAAAATAGTGCATCAGGCTATACTTTTTGTTCCTTGAGAAAAGGAACACAAGATCTGCCGCTATACCTGGCAAAGTATAGGTCAGCAGACTGACAATCCCGTGCGTACCGTAGATTCCGAGTACTATAGCAAGCAGTGCCTGCGTCAGCGCGATCACAGTTCCGGCACCTGTTTTTTTTACCATTCCTGCCCCGAGCACCAGCCAGAGCATATAAAATCCGCCCGCAAGAGAGCCTCCGGGAATAAAAAGCGGCCCTGTTATTATATGTACGAGCGGCACTACTATGGGCTTTGTCGCAATCCCGAGAGCCGCTACAAGACCGATTATTACAAGCTGGGTTACCGTAAATTTTTTCAAGTTATTCCGCTTTTTCTAATGAAAGAATGTCATTTACCTTTTTCACACCATCAGATAATTTAATACTGTAAATTCCTTTATCATAAGTAATTTTTGCATTTTCCAGTTCATTCTTTTTAATTGTTATTTTACTGCCGTCAAGAGATGTCATCAGATAACTTTCGCTTTCAGTTAGTTCTGAGTTCTTTACAATTTCGTTCAGCGGAATAGATTCGTAACTATCCTCAGTCGTATTCTGAAAACTTTTCAGGCTGAAAAAACACACGGAATCTTGCTTGAACGACAAAATCTCCTTAATAAACATTCCGCCGGGCAGGTCCGGTGAAAGAAATAGAGGACTTGCTTTGCCGCTGATCTTAATTAGTGATAAAAGCGCGTTTTCTCTAGTCTCGGTTCTTTTCAGACCGTCTTTTGAAACAAAATACAGTTCATTACCGCTCTGAGAACCGTAAACAGAAAGCAGATCGCTGATCTTTACAGCGGGATCATACGAATCCTGATACATGTATTTCGTCTGTTCAAGATTCTTGTAGGCTGTTTCCAGAAAAATTAATTTTCCGGTTGCGACAGATGCTTTTTTCTTTATCAGTTCTATCTTTACCACATTTCTCGCCCAGAACATTGCCCTCTCATCAGGAACTATTATTCTTAACGGTCTGCTTTTCTCATTTAAGAGTTCATTGTCTATTTTATAAGCGAGCAGGACTTCCCTTTTCGCCAATATTTCTTCAGGAATTTCGATCGAGTATCCGTCGCCGGATACCGGTCTCACAGAATTGTATGAAGCCAAGTCGATCCCTTTAGATTTTAATACCGTCTTCAGCGGGACGCCTGTAACATTCATCTTATTCTCTTTGCCGGAAGAGTTTATCGATATAACATCTG
>Ga0209467_1000801_pt1 | contig 35342 bp, 29 predicted proteins | sample Higcelwee11metaG_FD_187175 | JGI IMG/M metagenome (GOLD analysis project Ga0209467, IMG submission 187175) | Freshwater pond sediment microbial communities from the University of Edinburgh, under environmental carbon perturbations - High... | ecosystem: Environmental > Aquatic > Freshwater >... | reverse complement strand
AACCAGCGAAACAGCAGGTTGAAATCGATCTGCTCGACCAGCTGCCGCTCGGAGCGGACGGTGTAGATCACCTGGAGCAACGAAGCGCGCAACAGCCGCTCCGGGGCGATCGAGGCGCGCCCCCGCCTGGAGTAAAGCCCGTCGAAATCCCGATCCATCGAAGCCAGGACGGTATCGACCAGCCTGCGCAATGGGCGCAGCGGATGGTCGTTCGGAATGCGCTGCTCCAGCGTCGTGTAGCTGAACAGCTCGTCTTGCTTGAGATCGAGTCCACGCATTGGCTGGGGCTGAGGGCTGCATGAAGAAGAGGACAGTCAGTTTGACAGAGCGGAAAGCGCTCTGGCTTTTTTCAACGGCCTGTTAATGGCCGATGCCCCCTGCCGGAGCGGCGCAACGCACGGCAAGGGAGAGGCGAAACGATACAAGTGCCGGCCAGCGGCTGCATGCCGCTTCCGATCGCGAACAGCGATCCGCCGGATCGAGACACCGAAAGCGTCCGCCTCGTCAGAAATCCTGCTTATAGAAAAGGTCCAGCGAACTAGCCAGACCGCTGGCCGCCTCGAGGAACAGCCGGCGGGTCAGTTGGTAGCGCAGGGCGATGCTGTTCACCGGCTCGAACACGCCGACCCCGTAGATCAGGCTGAGCCGCTCGGAAAGCTTGCCGCTGGCCACCACGCTGGTCGTCGTGCCGCTGCCCTGGGTGCCCAGCTCGAACTCCTCGATACCGAGGTTTTTCGCCAGGCCGCCGGTGATCGAGGAGCTGCCGGCCAGGCCGAGGCCGAGCGCGGCGCCGGCCAACTGGTTGCTGTCGGCGCTGTCGCTGCTGCCCGGCGCCCGGCCCAGCAGCAGGTAGGAGAGCGCCTGCTCCTGGCTCATCGCCGGCTCGGCGAACACGTCGGTGCGCGGCTCCAGGACGCTGCCGCCGACCCGCAGGCCGGCCACCACATCGTCGACCGTGCGGACCGCTTCGATGTCCAGGTAGGGCTGGTCGATCGGGCCGATGAACAACAGCCGCGCCCGGCGGATATCCAGGCGCTGCCCGTAGGCGCGGTAGCGCCCCTTGTTCAGGCTCAGCTCGCCGCGGGTATCCAGTTGGTCGCCGATGTGCAGGTGGCCGGCCAGCTCGGAGGTCAGGCCGAAGCCGCTGAAGGTCAGCTTGTCCTTGCCGACCTCGACCTCGATATCCATCCGCATCGCCAGCTGCCGCCGGGGCTCGACCTCGCGACCGGCCACCACCGCGTCCTCGGAAACCCGGACGGTCGAGACCGGCAGCTCGCGCAGGGTGATCGCCCCGCGCGGCACCGCCAGCGCGCCGCTCAGGGCCAGTTCGGCCGTCTCTCCGGCCAGGCGCACCCGCAGGTCCGGCGCCACCTCCAGCTCGGCATAGGGCGGGACGCTCACCGGCAGGCGGCTGCCGCGGACGCGCAGGTCCAGATCCGGCGCCTGGCGCCAGTCCAGGGTGCCGTCCAGGCTGCCCTGGCCGTGCTCGCCGCTGCGCCAGCCGCCGCTCAGCTGCAGGCGGTCGCCGGCGAGCTGCGCCTGCAGCCCGAGATCCTCGAAACGGATCGGCAGGCCGCTGCCGGCAATCCGCCCGCCGCGCAGCTCCAGGCGGCCGTCGATCAGGGGCTGCAGCAGGCTGCCGCGCAGGGTGCCGTTGCCGTCGAGCGTGCCGTCCAGCTCCTCGACCGGGCCGGCGAAGGGGCGCAGCACGCCCAGCTCCAGCCCGCGCAGGGCGAAGCGGCCGGAGAGCGGCTTGTTCTTGCCCTGCGGGTCGATCTGCACCGCGACGTCCAGCTCGCCCAGCCGTGGCCCGGCGAAAGCCAGCCGGGCATCGATGCGCTGCGGCTGCAGGCGGCTGTCGAGGAGCAGTTGGCGGTAGGGAAAATCCTGCCAGCGGCCTTTCTCGCGCAGGCGCAGCACGCCGTTGCCGGCGTCCAGGCGGACCTGCCCACGCGGCCCGGCGGCCGGCAACTCGAGCCGCAGCTCGCCGTTCAGCCGGCCCTGCCAAGCGAAGTCCTGCGGCCACCAGGCGGCCAGGCTGTCCAGCGGAAAGTCGCGCAGCCGGTAGTTCAGCTGCGACTCCGGCAGCAGCCGCTGATCCTCGCCACAGAGGCTCGCCGGGCCGGAGCGCCAGCAGTGCGCGCCGAGGCTCAGGCGGCCGTCGGCCAGGCGCTCGAGGCGCGCCGGACCTTGCAGGCGCCAGTCCTGGCCACCGCTGCGCAGTTCGCCGCGACTCAGCCGACCGCGCCAGTTCCAGCCCTGCGCCAGCGCCTCCAGGCGGCCGTCGAAGGCCAGCGCCAGCGCCAATTGCGGGCCGTCGAGATCGACCGTCAGCGTCTGGGTGCGCCGGTCGCCCTGCCCCAGCGCCTGGAGCCGGCCCAGGCGGGTGTCGCCGAACTGAATGCCGCCGGCGTCCAGCGCCATGCGGCCGCGCTGGGCGGCGTCGAGGCTGGCGGCCAGTTTCAGGCTGTCCAGGCGCCGCGCGCCGAGGCGCAGCCGGCGACCGGCGAGATCCAGCGTGCCCTGCGGCGCCGCTGGCGTGCCGGCCAGATCGAGACGCCCGTTGGCGCTGCCCTGCAATCCCGGCCAGAGCTGGCCGAGCTGCGGCAGGGCCAGTTCCAGCCGGCCCCCGAGGCGCTCGCCGAGCTGCCCGCTGCCCTGGATGCGGTTGTCGCCGAGCGCCAGGTCGAGCTTCGCCAGGCTCCAGGCGTCGTCCGCGCCCTGCCCCTCGAGCAGCAGGCGAGCCCGCTGGCCGCGCAGGCGGCCGCTCAGGTCGACGGCGGCGTCCAGTTGCAGGCGGCCGTCGCGAAAGCGCCCCTGGGTCTTCAGCGGACCGCCGAGGCTGCCGGCCAGCTCGGCGAGCCAGTAGGCGGGGTCGAGCCCGCTCAGCTGCAGGTCGGCATTCCAGCCGATACCGTCGGCGAAGCGCAGGCCGAGCACGCCCTGCGCCCGCCCCTGACCGGCGACCAGCTTGAGCTGCGGCAGATGGAGCTGGGTGAAGTCGCCGCTCAGCGGGCTGGCCAGGCTGAAGGGACCGGCCGGGCCCTGCAGTTCGGCGTCGAAATTGCCGAGATAGCCGCCGTCGCGGTAGGACAGTTCGCCGGTGAAGCGCTTGAGGCTCACCGCTGGCTCGGTGCGGGTCGGGTAGAGCCGCCGCCAGGGGAAGTCACGCCAGTCGAGGCGCAGCTCGCCGGCCAGCCCATCGCGCCAGCCCAGGCGGCCGGCCAGCTCGAGGCGCTGCGCGCCGCCGGCATCCAGCCGGAGCGCCGCGAGTTCCGCGCCGTCGCTCTTCACCCGGCCCTGCAGGACCAGCGCCACGGCACCGCCCTCGGCCGGCAGACGAGCCCTGCCCTGCACTGCGTAACCCTCCTGCAGGTCGCCGTCGAGCGCCAGCTCGATCTGCTCCAGACGCAGGGTATCCGGCAGGCCGGCGGCGGCCTTGAAGCCGTCGGCCGTCAGCTCCAGGCTGACCGGAAGCTGCTCGGCGAGCGGCCGGACGGTGCCGCTCAGCCGTCCCGTCAGATAGCCCTGGCTGTCGGCCTGCAGCCTCAGGCGCTCCTGCAGGTCGCCGTCCACCTGCACGGCCAGCGCCCAGGGCTGACCGCCCGGCGCCGGCAGGGCCAGACTGCCGCTCGCCGTCAGCGGCCAGCCGGCGGTGGGGGCGAGGCGGCCCTGCAGGTCTACCCCCCAACCGTCGCGGCGGGCCTTGAGTACGTCGATGCGAATGCCCTCGGTGCTCCACTGCGCACTCAACTGCAGATCCCCCACCTGCTCGCGACCATTCAGCAACAGACGGCCGAGCCGGGCCTCGCCGAGACGGATCGGAAACGGCAGCTGCAGCGCCGGCAACTGCCGCGGCCCGCCCGCCCCGTCCTCGCCCGGGGGCCATGCCAGGCTCGCCTGCCCGGCAACCAGCCGCTCCACGCAGAGGGTCAGCTGCAACAGGCAGGCGGGGCGCCAGGCGAATTCGACATCGCTCAACTCGACGCCCCGCTCGCCCTGCCGCCAGTTCAGCCGCTCGGCCTGCCAGGCGCCGGCGAGGCGCCCGGAGAAGCCCTCCACCTGCAGTCCCGGCACCCGCCCGAGCAGCCAGAGGCTGCCGGCACCGCTGCCGAGCAGCGCCCCCAGCGCAATCAGTGCCAGCGCCAGGACCAGCAGCAGGCCACACAGCCCCAGCCTCAGGCTTTTCATAATTCCGGCCCCATGGAGAAGTGCAGGCGAACGCTGTTGTCGTCGAGGCCGCGGGCCAGGTCGACGCGCAGCGGACCGACCGGGGACACCCAGCGCACGCCGAAACCCACGCCGGTCTTGAGGTGGGGGGAGATTTCCGAGTTGAAGGCGTTGCCCTGATCGACGAAGGTGGCGATGCGCCATTTGTCCTGCAACGTGTACTGATATTCCAGGCTGCCGGCGATCAGGTAGCGCCCGCCGACATGGTCGCCGTCGGAGTTGGTCGGCGACAGCGTCTGGTAGTCGTAGCCGCGCACGCTCTGATCGCCGCCGGCGAAGAAACGCAGCGACGGCGGCACCGTGGTGTATTGGTCGGTGAAGTTGCCGCCGCCCTGCAGCCGGCCGAGCAGGCGGTGCCGCCCGGCCAGGGTGGTCAGCCCCTTGAGCATGACGGTGCCGTAGAGCAGGTTGGCATCCGACAGCAGCGCCTCGCTCGCCGCGGCCATCTCGACCTGCAGGCGATAGCCCCGGCTCGGGTCGAGGGGGTGGTCGCTCTTCAGGTAGGAATAGGCCACCCCCGGCAGCAGCAGGGTGCTCGTTCCGTTGTCGTCGCCGTAGCGGAACTCCTCGTCCTGCCATCTCAGCGAGAACACCTGCTGCCAGCCGTTGTCCAGCAGCCAGTGCCACTCCGGGCCGATCTTGAGCAGGCGGCTGCGGGTGTCGGTATTGGCCAGCTCCTGGAACTGGTAGCCGCCGGCGAAGCGCAGCTTGTCGGTCATCGGCGGGTCGAGGGGAACGTCGTACCAGAGGCCGACGTTCTGCTTGGGCTGCGACAGCTCCATTTCCGTGCCGTAGCTATGCCCCTGGGCGTTGGCCCAGTAGCGCGTCCAGTTGGCCCGCCCGCGCGGACCGACGTCGGTGGAGAAGCCGGCGCCGATGCCGAAGCTGTGCGGCTTGCGCATCTGCAGCCGGACCACCACCGGAACCACCTCGCCACGGGCGGCGGCGGGACTGGCGTCGACCTGCACGCCCTGGAAGTAGTTGCGCCCCTGGAGGTTCTGCTGCAGCTTGGCGATCAGGTCGGCGTCGTAGGGCGCCCCGGCCTCGAAGGGCACCATGCGCCGCAGGAAGGCCTCGTCGAACGGCGTGTCGCCCTCGAAGAGCACCTCGCCCAGCCGGAAGCGCGGCCCGCTGGCGTAGACCAGCTCGATGTCGGCGACCCCGGCGGCCGGGTCGACGAACAGCCGCTGGCGGGTGAAGCGGCCGGTGAAGAAACCGAGGCGCGACGCCTGGTTCTGGATCAGCTTCTTGGCGCTCTCGTAGCGGCCGTGGTTGAGCTGGGCGCCGGGCCTGAGGCGGCGGCCCTGCGGCACATGGAACGCCCCCAGCTGCGCCGCCGGCCCCTCGACGCGAATCTCCACATGGCGCAAGCGCACCGGCTCGCCGGGACTCACGCGCAGGCTCAGGGTCGGCGGAGTACCGGGGCGGACCTCGCTGGCAACCTCGGCGTGGTAGTAGCCCAGCGCCTCGGCCGCACGACGGGCCTGCTCCTCGGCGGCCGGAGCGAGGCGGCGCAGCGCCTGTTCGTCCCGCTCGCCAAGCTCGCCGATATAACCGCCGATATTGCCCCGAAGATCGGCATTGTCCGGTTCGACCCGCACCTCCAGCCGGGCCTGGGCGAACACCGCAGAGCCGCAGAGCAGAAGGCCCAGGAACGTCCCTGTATGGATTGAAACTCTCATGGCCCCGGATGCTAGCACGACTGTCCGACTGCTCCGACCGTGCTTACCAAGCGTTTACATCGCACCTATCCGACGGCTCAGGCGCCCTTCTCCGCCGGCGGCTGCGGGCCGGGATGAACGAGGATGTGCTCGTGCACCGGACCCAGCTCGACCTGGCCGACCTCCCGGTAGCCCTGCCGGCGGAGGAACTCCAGGCAGTGCGGATCGCCGGTGTCGAGCACGATGCCCCGCGAGTTGACATCCTCGGCGCACCAGTGCTGCAGGGCCTCGAGCAGTTGCTCGCCGTAGTGCCAGCCCTGGAACTCCGGGCGCACGCCGAGCAGCGGCAGCATGTGGTAGGCGCCCGGCGGCAGGCAGGCGATCACCGCCTCGTGGTAGTCCAGGTAGCGCCGGGTGCAGCGGAATCCGGCGGTCAGCAGCATGCGCATCCGCCAGCTCCAGCTTTCGGTGATCTCCAGCCGGCGCTGCGGCGGAGAGATCAGCGCCACGCCGATCAGCCGCTCGCCGAGCAGCAGGCCGAGCGCCGGCAGGGCATCGGCGAAGTGGCGCACCAGCAGCTCGCGTACGGTGGCGCGCACCCGTTGCTCGTAGCCGGGCCGGTCGGACTCGAAGAGATAGGCGAAGGTCGGCGTGTGGCGGTAGGCCTGATAGAGCAGCGAGCAGGACTCGCGGAAGTAGCCCCCGTCGATGAGCCGAACTTCGGCAGGTGCGGTCATGGGCAGGGCCTCCTGGCGGCGGTTCGTTGTTCCCTCCCTGCACGTTAGCATCGGCCCCCGACCGCCGCCAGGCGGCTGGCCCGGCGACGCGGCGATCGGCTAGCATGGCGCCCCCGCTTCGACCCGGCAGCCCCTCATGAAGATCGTCTCCTTCAATATCAATGGCCTGCGCGCCCGCCTGCACCAGCTCTCGGCGCTCATCGACAAGCACCGCCCGGACGTGATCGGCCTGCAGGAGACCAAGGTCGCCGACGAGCAATTCCCCCTCGAGCAGGTCGCGGCGCTGGGTTACCAGGTGCACTACCACGGGCAGAAGGGCCACTACGGGGTCGCCCTGCTCTCCCGGCAGCCGCCGCTGGAGGTGCACAAGGGCTTTCCCGGCGACGGCGAGGACTCGCAGAAACGCTTCATCTGGGGCGTCTATGCCGATGCCGCCGGGCAACCGGTCACGGTGATGAACGGCTACTTCCCGCAGGGCGAGAGCCGCGTCCATCCGCTGAAATTCCCCGCCAAGACGCGCTTCTACGCCGACCTGCAGGCCCTGCTGGACAGCCGCTTCGGCCCCGACCAGGCCCTGGCGCTGATGGGCGACTTCAACATCGCCCCCGAGGACTGCGACATCGGCATCGGCGCGGAGAATGCCAAGCGCTGGCTGCGCACCGGCAAGTGCAGCTTCCTGCCGGAGGAGCGCGAATGGATGGCCCGGCTCAAGGGCTGGGGCCTGCAGGACAGCTTCCGCGAACTACACCCGGCGGTCGGCGACCGTTTCAGCTGGTTCGACTACCGCAGCCGCGGCTTCGAGGACGATCCCCGGCGCGGCCTGCGCATCGACCTGATCCTGACCTCCCGCGCCCTGCGTTCGCGCCTGCGCGCGGCCGACGTGGACTACGAACTGCGCGCCATGGACAAGCCCTCCGACCATGCGCCGGTGTGGCTGGAACTCGACTGAGTGCCGCAGACCGTGAACCGCCTCACGGTTTGGCACGATGGTCCATACCACCGGTCGGTCGTCACATAAGTGCAACCAAACAGACTTATTCTCGCGCAACCCTCCCACCTGACGTAGTAAGAAGGTGCCCCCGATGTTGCGCGCCCTGCCTTTGCCTGCCCGCTTTTCCCACCCGGCCCGCTCCCTGCTGGTCGTCCTGCTCTGCTCCAGCCTGCCGTGGAGCGCGGCGGCAGCCCAGCCCGCCACTGCCGCGTCCGCCCCCGTGCTGCGCATCCAGGGCTCCAACACCATCGGCGCCGAACTCGGCCCGGCCCTGGTGGCCGGCCTGTTTGCACAGCAGGGTCTGCATCAGGTGCGCGTCGAGAACGGCACCGCGGCGAACGAACAGCGAGTCGTCGGTCTGGATGCTCAGGGCCGCCAGGTGGTGGCGGAAATCAGCGCCCACGGCTCGAGCACCGGCTTCGTCGCCCTGCAGGAAGGCAAGGCCGACCTCGCCGCCTCCTCGCGGCCGATCAAGGACAGCGAGGTCGCCGCGCTGGCGGCGCAGGGCGACCTGCGCAGCCCGCAGGCCGAACAGGTGATCGCCATCGACGGCCTCGCGGTCATCCTCCATCCGGACAACCCGCTGCGCGCCCTCAGCCTCGAACAGCTGGCCCGGGTGTTCGCCGGCGAGGTGAAGACCTGGGAGGAACTCGGCGGGCGCGGCGGAGCGATCCACCTGTACGCCCGCGACGCCCAGTCCGGCACCTTCGACACCTTCAACGAGCTGGTGCTCAAGCCCCAGGGTAAGGCCCTCGCCGCGACGGCCCGGCGCTACGAGTCGAGCGGCCAGCTCTCCAGCGCGGTGACCCAGGACCCGGCCGGCATCGGCTTCATCGGCCTGCCCTATGTGCGCAAGGCCAAACCCCTGGCGATCTCCTCCGGCGAGTCCCAGCCGATGCCGCCCGAGCCCAGCCTGGTCGCCACCGAGGACTATCCCCTGTCGCGACGGCTGTTCTTCTACAACCCGCCGCAGCAGCCCGGTCCCTGGGTCAAGGCCCTGGTGGAGTTCGCCCACAGCCCGGACGGCCAGAAGGTGGTCGCGCAGAACGGCTTCATCGCCCAGGAGGTCCAGGCGGTGCGCGTCGAGCCCCGCCCCGACATGCCGCCGGGCTACCTGAATCTGGCCCGCGAGGCGCAACGCCTGTCGGTGAACTTCCGCTTCCAGGAAGGCAGCGCCCTGCTCGACAACAAGGCCCAGCGCGACGTCGAGCGGGTGCTCGCCTACCTGCGCGAGCACGGCAAGCTGGAGAGTTCGCTGGTGCTGGTCGGCTTCGGCGATCCCAAGCAGGACAAGGAACGCAGCACCCTGCTGTCGAAGCTGCGGGCGATGGCGGTGCGCCGCGAACTGGCCAAGGGTGGTGCGACCTTCCGCGAGATCGTCGGACAGGGCGATGCCCTGCCGGTGGCTGCCAACAACGGCGAGGAGGGACGGATCAAGAACCGCCGGGTGGAGGTCTGGGTGTACTGAGGCGCGCCGGGGCCGTCGCCCGGCGGCCCACGCGGATGGCGAGGCGCCCGAGCGGACGCCCCGCCGACGACTCAGCCGTTGCCGGCTTCCTCCGGCTCTTCCAGAACCTCCAGGCTCAGCCCCTGCCAGGGTTTCTCCCCGTCCGCCTTGTCGACGCCGGCCACCCCGCCGTCGCGGTGCAGCTTCAGCTGGAGGCGCACGTTGTTCGCCGAGTCGGCGTTCTTCAGCGCCTCCTCCTCGCCGATGGCCCCCTCGTTGACCAGCTCGATCAGCGCCTGGTCGAAGGTCTGCATGCCCAAGTTACGCGACTTAGCCATGATCTCCTTGATCTCGGACAGCTCGCTGCGCTTGATCAGGTCGCGCACCGTCGGCGTGCCGAGCAGCACCTCCACCGCGGCCCGGCGCTTGCCGTCCTGGGTCTTGACCAGGCGCTGGGAGACGAAGGCCTTGAGGTTGTTGCCCAGGTCGTTGAGCAGCTGCGGGCGGCGCTCCTCGGGGAAGAAGTTGATGATGCGGTCCAGCGCCTGGTTGGCGTTGTTGGCGTGCAGCGTGGAAATCGCCAGGTGGCCGGTGTCGGCGAAGGCCAGGGCATGCTCCATGGTCTCGCGGTCGCGGATCTCGCCGATCAGGATCACGTCCGGCGCCTGGCGCAGGGTGTTCTTCAGCGCGGCATGGAAGCTGCGGGTGTCCACCCCGACCTCGCGCTGGTTGATGATCGATTTCTTGTGCCGGTGCACGTACTCCACCGGGTCCTCGATGGTGATGATGTGCCCGCCGCTGTTGCGGTTGCGGTAGTCGATCAGCGCCGCCAGGGAGGTCGACTTGCCCGAGCCGGTGCCGCCGACGAACAGCACCAGGCCGCGCTTCTCCATCACCACGTCGAGGAGGATCTTCGGCAGCTTGAGGTCCTCGAAGCGCGGGATGTCGAGCTTGATGTTGCGCGCGACGATGGACACCTCGTTGCGCTGCTTGAAGATGTTGATGCGGAAGCGGCCGATGTTCGGCAGGGAGATCGCCAGGTTCATTTCCAGCTCGCGCTCGAACTCGACGCGCTGCTCGGCATCCATCAGTCCCTCGGCGATCTTCGCCACGGCGCCCGGCTGCAGCGGCTCCTGGCTGAGCGCCTTGAGCACGCCGTTGAATTTCGCGCAGGGCGGCGCGCCGGTGGACAGGTAAAGGTCCGAACCGTCCTGGGTAGCCAGGACTCTGAGCATCGATTGAATATCCATGGAATAGGTCCGCAAGGCGTATGTCGTTCAAAATCAATCGGTTGTCAAACCGGCCGCGGCACTCTAGCCACCCCTTCCGATCTGGCACAATGCGCAGACTTCCAAGTTGAGGACTCCTTCATGGCCAAAGCGATGGCACGTCACATTCTGCTCGGCAGCGAGGCCGAAGCGGCGCAGCTGAAGAAGCGTCTGGCCAATGGCGAGGACTTCGCCCTGCTCGCCCGCCGCCACTCGACCTGCCCCTCGGGCAAGCGCGGCGGCGACCTCGGCGAGGTCCGTCCGGGGCAGATGGTGCGGGCGATCGACCAGGTGATTTTCAAGAAGGCCCTGCGCGAGATCCATGGCCCGGTGAAGTCGCAGTTCGGCTATCACCTGGTGCAGGTGTTCTACCGCGACTGAACGGCCAGCGAACGTCTTTTCCGGCCGGTACGCCCCGACGGCTTCCCGTGCCAGCCGCCGGGAACGCATCATCCCCGGAACCGATCAATGGTTGCTTCCTGGCAAAAACAGTTGTCTGATGACATATCTCATCCAAGCAACCCAGCCATCCGGAAAATCGCCATGTCCAGCGCGCCGCCCACAGAGCCCGTCCAGGGCACCACCCTGCAGATCCTCTCTATCGTCTGCTTCTCCTTCATCGGCTTCATGAGCGTCGGCATCCCCATGGCGGTCCTGCCGGGGCTGATCCATCACGACCTGGGCTTCAGCACCCTGGTCGCCGGCCTGGTGATCGGCCTGCAGTATCTGGTCACCCTGCTGGTGCGCCCGTTCTCCTGCCGGGTGATCGACAGCGCGGGGCCGAAACAGGCGCTGATCTACGGCCTGACCGGCTGCGCCCTGGGCGGCCTGCTGATGCTGCTGGCCACCCTCTGGCTGGCCCTGCCGCTCTTCAGCCTGCTCGTCCTGGTGCTCAGCCGCCTGGTGCTCGGCATGGCCCACAGCGTGCTCGGCGCCTCGGCGATCGCCTGGGGCATCGGCCAGGTCGGCAGCGCGGGCACCGCCCGGGTGATTTCCTGGAACGGCATCGCCAGCTACGGCGCGATCGGCCTGGGTGCACCGCTCGGGGTGTGGCTGGCGGGCCGTTTCGGCCTGCCCTGGATGGGCGCCAGCGTGCTGCTGATCGCCCTGTGCGGGCTCGCCCTGGCCTGGCGCAAGACGGGCGTGCCGGTGGTCGCCGGCGAGCGGCTGAGCTTCATGAGCGTGCTCGGGCGGGTCGGCCCCTACGGCCTGGCGATGGCCCTGGGAACCCTCGGCTACGGCACCATCGCCGCCTTCATCACCCTCTACTACGACAGCCGCGGCTGGGCCTGGGCGGAGTACGCGATGACGGCCTTCGGCTTCAGCTTCATCGCCGCCCGCCTGCTGTTCGCCCAGGCGATCGACCGCCTGGGCGGCTACCGGGTGGGGATCGCCTGCCTGCTGGTCGAAGGCGGCGGCCTGCTGCTGCTCTGGGCGGCGCCCGGCCCGCTGCTGGCCATGCTCGGCGCGGGTCTGAGCGGCTTCGGCTTCTCGCTGGTGTTCCCGGCCCTCGGCGTGGAGGCGGTGAAGAGCACGCCGGCGTCCAACCGCGGGGCGGCGATCGGCGCCTATTCGCTGTTTCTCGATCTGGCTCTGGGCGTCGCCGGCCCTCTGATCGGCCTGCTGATCGGCAGCCAGGGCTTTCGCTCGATCTTTCTGGTCTGCGCGCTGGCCGCCTTCGGCGGCCTCGGCCTGACCCTGGCCCTGCAGCAGCGCAGCGCCCGCCAGCCGGCCGGGAGCGCGGCGGAACTGGCGGCGGTCGAGGCGGATTAACGCCGTGGCCCGTCCCTCGCCGGGCGGGCCTAATGCCGGCGATCCGGCCGCGCCAGCCCGAGCTTCTCGATGCGGTAGCGCAGCATGTCCCGCGTCAGCCCCAGCAGGCGGGCGGACTTGGTCACGTTCCAGTCGGTCCTGTCCAGCGTGCGCAACACCATGTCGCGCTCCACCTCGGGCAGGTTGAGCCCCTCCCCCGGCAGCGCCGGGTCGGAGTCGCGGACCAGGGCCGGGCGCGGATCGCCCCCTTCCATCAGCTCCGGGCAAATCGCCAACTGGGCGGGGCCGATCAGGTTGCCCGGCGCCAGCAGGGCGGTCTGCTCCAGCATGTTGCGCAGTTCGCGCACGTTGCCCGGCCAGCTGTAACTCTTCAGCAGCGCCCTCGCCTCCGCACTGAAACCAAGGCCGGGCTTGCCGTAGCGCTTGCCGTGCAGGGCCAGGTAATGCTCGGCCAGGGCGATCACGTCCTCGCCGCGCGCGCGCAGCGGCGGCACCTTGATCTCGATGATCCGCAGGCGGAAGAACAGGTCGCGGCGAAACTTGCCCTGCTGGACCATCCGCTCCAGGTTGCAGTTGGTGGCGCTGACGATGCGCAGGTTCACCTTGCGCTCCTTGACCGCGCCCAGCCGGCGGATGCTGCGGTCCTCCAGCAGCTTGAGCAGCTTGGCCTGCAAGGGCAGCTCGATCTCGCCGATCTCGTCGAGGAACAGCGTGCCGCCGTCCGCCGCCTCGACCAGGCCGACCCGCCGCTCCTTGGCGTCGGTGAAGGCGCCCCGCTCGTGGCCGAACAGCTCCGCCTCCAAGAGGTGCGCCGGAATCGAGGCGCAGTTGACCTCGACGAAGGGGCCGCCGCGGCGGTTGCCGTCGAAATGCAGGGCCCGGGCGATCAGCTCCTTGCCGGTGCCGGTTTCGCCCTCGATCAGCACCACCGGCAGATCGGCGTCGGTCATCCGGCTCTCCGCCTCCAGCAGCTGGCGCACCGTCGCCTTCATCGCCCGCATCGCCGGCGAGCTGCCGATCAGCGCGTCGAGCCCGGCGTCCCGGGCTTCGCGCGCCTGGTAGAAAGACAGCGCATGCTCCAGGCGCTGGGCTTCGAGCGCCTTGTCGATCAGCAGCTTGAGTTCGGCCAGCACCACCGGCTTGGTCAGGTAGTGGTAAGCCCCGGCCCTCATCGCGGCCACCGCATCCTCCACGTTGCCGTAGCCGGTCATCACGATCGACTTGATCCGCGGGTCGCTGGCGCGAACCCGGGCGACCAGCTCCAGACCGCTCATCCCCGGCAGGGAACGATCGGTCAGCAGCACGTCGGGACGCTGCGTCCCGAGCAGCGCCAGTGCCTCCTCGGCCGAGTTGCAGACCAGCGCCTCGTAGTGCCGGCGCTCGAGATAGGTCCGAACGTTGTCCGCCAGCGTCTCGTCGTCCTCGACGATCAGAATGCTGTGCTCCATCGCTAATCTCCTTCTGCAGTCCTGAAGACCAGACACACGTCGGTCCCTTCCCGTTCACGGCTGTCCAGCCGGATGGAGCCGCCGAAACGCTCCATGATCCGCTTCACCAGCACCAGCCCGACCCCGAGCCCGCCGCGCTTGGTGGTGTAGAAGGCCTTGAAGGCCATCGCCATCTGTTCCCGCGTCATGCCGTTGCCGCTGTCGCCGACGGTCAGGCGCAGGCGCCGCTCCCGGACATCGACCGCGATCCGGATGCGCAGCGTACCGCCCCGGGGCATGGCCTCGATGGCATTGGAAATCACGCTGTTGAGCACCTGGGCGAACAGCACCCGGTGACTGATCACCGCCGGCGCCGGCTGTGCCGGCCAGTCGACCCGGATGCCGGCGGCGCGGATCTGCTGGTCGAAGGCGTGCAGCACGTCGTCCACCGCCGCCACCGGGTCCACCGCCTCCCGGTCGCCACAGAGCGGGCGGGAGGAAATCAGCAGTTCGCTGACGCACTTCGACAGGCGGTCGACCTGGCCGATGATGTCCTCGATGTTCTTGCGGATCGGCGGCGCATCCACATCCAGCGCCAGCTCCGCACTGGAGCGAATGGCCGCGAGGGGATTGCGCAGGCTGTGCGCCACCGCCGTGGACATCTCCCCCAGGGCGACCGCCGTTTCGTTGGCGATCAGTTGCTTCTGCTGGGCGGCGAGCAGCTCCGAGAGCCGCCAGACCATCCAGAACAGCCCGAGGTAGATCAGCACGCCGCCGAGCACCGCAGCCAGCCAGCACAGCAGGTAGCTGCGCTGGATGCGGGCGATCAGGTCCACCGGCTCCTTGTAGATCGCCACCATCGTCGCCACCCTGCCCGCGCCGTCGCCGAGCGGAATGTAGTGGCCGACATAGAGTTCCCCGGGCGGGCCGAAGAAGCTTTCCCCGAGGTGCTCGCCGGTCGTGGCAGCGACCGCGTCTCCGCTGCTGAAGGCTTCCTCGAGGTCCGCGTTGTCGACCCTCCTGCCGATCAGCCGCGGGTTGGTCGACCAGAAGATGACCCGGTCGGCACCATACAGGTTGACCAGCAGTACATCGGGGAGATGGGTGATGTGGTCGAGGAACTCGCTGCGGACCCTGGCGATCGCTCGCCGCAGCGGTTCGGAGCCGGAGGCTTCCCGTCCCGGCTCGAGCAGCACGCCCATGGTCATGTCCAGACTCATGTCGGCATGACGGCGCTCCATTTCAGCGATCGAGCGGACCGCCTGGGCCGTCAGCAGGCCCTCGCGGCGGACGCTCTCGATCAGCAGAAAACGGGTCGAAACGATAGCCAGCGAGACGACAACCGTCGTGATGACGACAAAGCTGACCAGGGAGAAATACCTGATCAGATGGAGCCGCTTCGGGATCTCCGCGCCCAAGGGTGTTTGCCTCCCTGCGAAGAAAGGATGCCTCTGGACCCCGACTGGCTCATCCTGATATTCGTTCTTGTGGGTGTTTTATAGCCCATCGCCATAGGGCGGCTAAGCACGATTGGCGATCATGAAGGCCGGTATTCGATATATAGAGCCGCCAGCCTAGCAGCCCCAGATGTCGGATGTAGGTCGACGCGCCGGCCAGTTTCATCCGGCCGGCGGGACGAGTACGGGGAAACGGCCCCGGCCACGAAGTCGCCGCGGGCTGCAGTGGGGGTTGCGGTCTTCGGCCCTACGGCCGATGCCCCGGATGATGGAGGGCGCGCAGGTACATCGCACCGGCCAGCGGCAGTTCGCCATCCAGCTCGGCCAGGCTGGCAGTCTGCATCGGCACCGGGTCCTGCAGGTGCCCATGGATCAGTAGGCCGGCCAGCGCACCGACGAAGGGCTGGTGGCTGACCAGCAGCAGCTCCTCCTCGCCGCGCTCGGCCAGCCGGTCGAGGGCCTGGCGCGGATCGTCGTCCGGGGTCAGCCAGTCCGCCACCAGCAGCTTCGGCGTGCCGTCGAGAAGATCCTCCATCAGCTCGGCGGTTTGCCGGGCGCGCACATAGGGGCTGCAGAGAATCGTCCGCAACGGCCGGCCGATCAGGTGGAGCGCCGCCTGGCGGACCTCCTTGCGGCCGTGCCGGGTCAGCTCGCGCTCGGCATCGGTACGGGCATGGGGCTCGGCCTCGCCATGTCGCAGCAGCCAGAGTTTCATGGGGATCTCCTCGCCGGCCGGGGTGGATGGATCAGAAGCCGCTGGTGGAAATGAAGTCCACATCGGTCTTCGGCTCGCCGGTCATCAGCGCCTCGATGACCTGGGCCAGGGTGCGTCCCTCGAAGAGGATCGCGTGCAGGCCGGCGACCAGCGGCATGTAGACGCCCAGTTCCTCGGCCTTGGCCTTGAGCACCCGCAGGGTGTTGACCCCTTCGGCCACCTCGCCGAGGCGCGCCACCGCCTCCTCCAGGCTGAGGCCCTGGCCGAGCGCATAGCCCACCTGGTAGTTGCGGCTCTTCGGCGAGGTGCAGGTGACGATCAGGTCGCCGACCCCGGCCAGCCCGAGGAAGGTCATCGGGTTGGCGCCGAGCCGCACGGCGAAGCGGGTCATCTCGGCGAGGGCGCGGGTGATCAGCATGCTCTTGGTGTTCTCGCCCATCCCCAGCGAGGCAGCCATGCCGGCCATGATCGCATAGACGTTCTTCAGCGCCCCGCCCAGCTCGGCGCCGAAGCGGTCGGCGCTGGCGTAGACGCGGAAGGTGCGCCCGTGCAGCACGGCCTGCACCGCCCGGCACAGCGCTTCGTCCTCGCTGGCGATGACCGTGGCGGTCAGCGCATGCTCGGCGATCTCCCGTGCCAGGTTGGGCCCGGAGAGCACGCCGATGCGTGCCGCAGGAGCGATCTCCTCGATGATCTGGCTCATCAGCTTGAAGCTCTGCGCCTCGATCCCCTTGGTGGTGCTGACCAGCATCTTCCCGGCCAGCAGCCCGGACACCGGCTGCAGCGCCTGGCGCAGGGCGCCGGAAGGCAGCACGACGAAGATCAGCTCGCAGGCCGAGATCGTCGCGGCGAGGTCGGTGACCGGCTCGACGCCGGGAAGCACCTTGATGCCCGTCAGGTAACGTGGATTCTCCCGCTGCGTGCGGATCGCCTCGGCCTGTCCGGGATCGCGCATCCACAGCCACACGGTCTGGCCGCTCTCCGCCAGCAGATTGGCGAGCGCCGTGCCGAAGCTGCCGCCGCCGAGCACCGCGATGGGTTGTCTTGCAGTCATCTCGTTCCTCCAGTACGGCAATGAGACCGCATTATTACGGAGCGAGACCGCCACGACCAGTCATCGGTTGGCTCTTGCACGGGCACGAACGCTGTCGTAAAGCCGTCCCATGGCCGGTTGGCGACCCTTCCCTCCACCGACAAGTGATAAACTATGCAATTGTGGCTGACCTTCGTCATTCCGACCCCATGCATTTGGCTGCCGCCAGCAACGCCACGGCAGGGATGACCGCGCTCGGCCCTGTGACTTTCAACACCAGGCAACAGTCTATGACTAGGCTGCCGAATCATACCCCCGTTGCCTGCGGCCACCAGACGTTTAGTCCGTCTCCACGAACGGACCATTGAGGAATTTGCATGACCAAACAAAACGCCTATACCCGGGAAGACCTGCTGCGCTGCGCTCGCGGCGAGCTGTTCGGTCCGGGTAATGCGCAACTGCCCGCCCCCAATATGTTGATGGTCGATCGCATCACGCATATCAGCGACACCGGCGGCAAGTACGGCAAAGGCGAAATGGTCGCCGAACTGGACATCAATCCCGACCTGTGGTTCTTCGCCTGCCACTTCGAAGGAGATCCGGTCATGCCGGGCTGCCTGGGCCTCGACGCCATGTGGCAGCTGGTCGGCTTCTACCTGGGTTGGCAGGGCAATCCGGGACGCGGCCGGGCCCTCGGCTCGGGCGAAGTCAAATTCTTCGGCCAGGTGCTGCCGACGGCGAAGAAACTCACCTACAACATCCACATCAAGCGCACCATCAACCGTTCGCTGATCCTCGGCATCGCCGACGGCATCGTCAGCGTCGATGGCCGCGAGATCTACAGCGCCGAAGGCTTGCGCGTCGGCCTGTTCACCTCTACCGACAGCTTCTGAAGGACATCCACATGCGTCGCGTCGTGATCACTGGCCTCGGCATCGTATCCTGCCTGGGCAATGACAAGGACACCGTATCCGCCAACCTGCGTGCCGGCCGGCCAGGGATTCGCCACAACCCCTCCTATGCCGAAATGGGCCTGCGCAGCCAGGTGTCCGGTTCCGTCGACCTGGATCTGGAAGCGCTGATCGACCGCAAGGTCTACCGCTTCATGGGTGACGCCGCCGCCTTCGCCTACCTGTCCATGGAGCAGGCGATCAAGGATGCCGGCCTGACCGCGGAAGAGATTTCCAACCCGCGCATCGGCCTGATCGCCGGCTCCGGTGGCGCTTCCACCTTCAACCAGATGGAAGCCATGGACATCCTGCGCGAGAAGGGCGTCAAGCGCGTCGGCCCGTACCGCGTACCTCGCACCATGGGCAGCACCGTCTCCGCCTGCCTGGCCACCCCCTTCAAGATCAAGGGCGTGAACTACTCGATCTCCTCGGCCTGCGCCACCAGCGCCCACTGCATCGGCAACGCCATGGAGCAGATCCTGATGGGCAAGCAGGACATGGTCTTCGCCGGCGGCGGCGAAGAAGAGCACTGGAGCCAGAGCTTCCTCTTCGACGCCATGGGCGCCCTGTCCACCCAGTACAACGACACCCCGGAAAAGGCCTCCCGCGCCTACGACGCCAAGCGTGACGGCTTCGTCATCGCCGGCGGCGGCGGCATGGTGGTGGTCGAGGAACTGGAGCATGCCCTCAAGCGCGGCGCGAAGATCTACGCCGAGGTCGTCGGCTACGGCGCCACCTCCGACGGCTACGACATGGTCGCCCCGAGCGGCGAAGGCGCGGTGCGCTGCATGCAGCAGGCGCTGAGCACGGTCGTCGATCCGGTCGACTACCTGAACACCCACGGCACCTCCACCCCGGTAGGCGACGTGGCCGAGGCCAAGGCGGTGCGCATCGTGTTCGGCGACAAGGCCCCGCCGATCAGCTCGACCAAGAGCCTGTCCGGCCACTCCCTGGGCGCCGCCGGCGTGCAGGAAGCGATCTACACCCTGCTGATGATGGAAGGCAACTTCATCGCCGGCTCGGCGAACATCGAAGAGCTGGACCCGGAAGTGGCCGATCTGCCGATCGTCCAGAAGACCCGCGAGAACGTCGTCCTGAACACCGTGATGAGCAACAGCTTCGGCTTCGGCGGCACCAACGCCACCCTGGTGTTCAAGCGCTGGCAGGGCTGAGTCCGACCTCGGCCATTCGGCAAACGCCCCGCCTCGTCGGGGCGTTTTGCTTTCCGGCCCCTACTCCTGGCGGAAGAACGGCTCGGCGACGAACTGCCAGTCGGCATAGCGGGTCGTCCCCTCGAAAAACTCCCAGTCCGGCGGAAAGTTCGCAGTTTTCAGCGGCTGTCGTTCGGACAGGCTGTAGACCCCGGCGATGCGCCCGTCGACCGAGCGGAGCAGTCCCCATTCACCGCCGGTGACCGGATCGGCATAGAGGCGGCGCAAGTGCCGCTGGCGCTTGATCTGCCGGCGGTCCTCGAGCAGTTCCTCGAGGCTCTGCGGATACTGGGCGATGCCCGGCGAGTTGCGGTAATAGCTGCGCAGCGCCAGGGCGTACTGGTTGCCGATCCACAGCAGGTCGCGCTCCCGGTCGCGCTGGCTGGCGGTCGACCACAGCTGGCCGGCCGCGGCCAGCGCGCCGCCCATCAGCGCGACGAGAAACAGCACGCCCAGGTAGGTGAAGCCCCGTTGCCCGTCCATCGCCTCACCATTCGGCATACAGGCTGCCGTCCTTGGCCCGCCCGTCCGCCCCGCTCTTCACGTCGGCGACGCCGCCGGCAACGCCCTCGGGCGGCGGCAGCAGCACCCACAGGTCGCTGCGCTCGACGATCGGGTCCACCGGCAGGTTGCGCAGGTAGCGCTGCTCCACCAGCGCCTCGAGGCTTTCCGGGTAGCGGCCGGTGTCGCCGTAGTACTGGTCCAGGGCATCGCGCATCACCGTCAGACTCTGTTTGAGGGTGGTTTCCTTGGAATACTCGAGGCTGGAGAAATAGCGCGGCACGGCGATGGTCAGCAGGCTGGCGATGATCGCCATGACCACCAGCAGCTCGATCAGGGTGAATCCGGTCTGCCGTCGCATGGCTACCACTCCCGGTACGGAATGCCATTGAGCCCGCGGCTGCCGGACAGCGAATGGACGTCGAAGACGTCCTCGCCCTCCTGCGGGTTCTCCGCGGAGCTGTCGTAGCTGCGCAGCCCCCAGCTCTCCGGCGCGCTCATGTCCGGCGCGGCGAAGGGGTCGCGGGGAATCCGCCGGAGGAAATACAGCTTGCTCCCCGACGGGTTGCGCAGGTCGCGCACGCCCTCCACCAGCACCGCCAGCGAGGGCGGATAGCCGCTGCCGAGGGCGGACTTCTCGATGAAGCCGGCGTCGGCCGCCCGCTTGTAGGCATCGATCGCATCGCGGATACGGTACAGCGCCGTTTTCAGCTCCTGCTCCTTGCCGCGGCGGATCACCGTCTCGGTCAGCGGCGCGGCCATGCCGGCCAGCAGCCCGAGGATCGCCAGGGCAATCACCAGCTCGAGCAGCGAGAAGCCGCGCCCCTGCCGCACGCCGCCGTTCATCGCCGTGCGTCCCCGGCGGCGGCCAGCGGCTCGGGCTTCGACGGCCGCCGGCCGACCTCGCCCTCGCGGGGCAGCGCGGCCGGACGCATGCGCAAGCCGCTCTCGGTGCCGGAGTCGAACTCCATGTCGTAGGGGCTCTGGTAGGGCAGATTGCGCACGATGCGCGGGGTGATCGAGAGCACCAGCTCGGACTTGCTCAGGGCGTCCTTGTTGCTGCCGAACAGCCGGCCGAGGCCGGGGATGTCGCCCAGCCCGGGGATGCGGTCGCCCGAGGTGCCGTGGTCGTTGCGCACCAGGCCGGCCAGCACCTGGGTTTCGCCGTCGCGCAGGCGCAGGGTGGTGACCGCGTTGCGGGTATCCACCTGGACCGGAATGGTGCCCGCCGCGGTGGCCGGCTGCTGGGTCGCGTTGCTCACCTCCAGCCCCACCTTGATGGCGACCTCGTCGTTCAGGTGGATGGTCGGCTCGACCTCCAGCTTCAGGCCCACGTCCAGGTAGGTGATGCTTTCGGTGATCACCGGCCCCTGGGTGGAGGGCGTCGAGGTGGCGCTGACCACCGGCACCCGCTCGCCGATGTGAATGCGCGCCTGCTGGCGGTTGCTCACCCGCAGCACCGGGCTGGCGAGGGTGTTGATGTCGCTGTCGTTGGCGTTGATCTTCAGGGTCGGTGACGGCGAGAAGGAGATGCGGTCGGGATCGATCCCGCGCAGTTGGCCGAGGATGCTCACCGAGCTGGCGCCGTCCTCGGTGAGGATGCCGAAGGTATTCGGCCACTGCAGGCCGAGATCGAGGATACGCTTGCGGGAAACCTCCATCACCTCCAGCTCCAGCACCACCTCCGGGTTGGCCTGGTCCTGGGCCATGAAGAGCTTCTCGGCCAGGTGCACCGCGTCCGGCGTGTCGCGCATGGTCAGGGTGTTGAGGCGCTCGTCGACGAACACGTCGCGGGTCTTGAGCAGGGTCTTGACCATGTTCAGCGCGGTGTTGGCGTCGGTGTTGGTCAGGTAGAAGGTCCGCAGCACCAGCTCCTGGTAGTCCTTGAGCTTCTGCGGGGTGTTCGGGTAGATCACCACGGTGTTGTCGTTGGCCACCTTCTGCTTCAGCTGGCTCTGCTGCAGCAGCAGCTCCACCGCATCCTCGATGGCCACCTGGCGGACGTAGATGGTCGCCTTGAGGTCCGGGCGCACGTCCTGGTCGAAGATGAAGTTCATCCCCGCAGTCTGCGCCAGCACCTCGAAGACCAGCTTCAGGTTGGCCTCGCGAAACTCCAGGGTCACCGGCCGCTGCAGCTTGGCACGCAGCTGCGGATAGGCGACGGCGGTCTGCGCGCGGGTGGCCTCGATGCCCTCCTGCAGGGCCAGCGCCCCCTCGTGCTGCGGCGCCAGGTCGAGGATCGAACGCAGCAGCCGCTCGGCCCCGTCCAAGTCGCCGCGCCTCAAGGCCAGCTCCGCCTGCCGGTACAGCTCGGCGACATTGCGCAACTGGACGATCCTGCGCATCCCCTCGGTGGCCCGGGTATTCCCCGGCTCGATGCCCAGCACCCGCTGGTAGGCGACCTGCGCGGCCTCGTTGTTGCGCACGGCATGCGCCTGCTCGGCCTGGCTCAGCAGCCGGGTGACCACCCGCATCCGCTGGGTGCTCAGGGCGATCTGCACGCTGGGGTCCTCGGGATTGAGGTGCGCCGCCTCGGTCAGTTGCGCCAGGCCCTCCTCGTACTTGCCCTGATCGATCAGCTCGATGCCTTCCTTGCTCGGCTGGCCGGCACAGCCGGACAGCAGCACGACGCCCAGCAGCAGGGGCCGCCAGAAGGCGCTTGCAGCCTTGCGCGTTGCGATGGTCATGGATGCTCTCCCACGGACAGCGACTGGGTCTGGTTCAGCGGCAGATAGACGAGGGTCAGCTCGTCGGCGGCGATCTTCTCCAGCCGGTAGGTGCCGTCGATCACGTCGCCGGCCGCCACCGTGTGCAGGCGATCCCCCCGCAGCAGAAAGACCCGGAGGCGGACGCTGTCGTCCAGCCTGCCGATGAACTCGAAGGGCAGCGGCGGCGCGGCCGGCGGGGGTGGCGGCGGCGGTGCGGCCACCGGCGGCGGCGCGCTATCGACCGGCAGGAGCGGCGACGGCGCCACGCGCCAGCTGCGCGCGGCGAACAGGTTCGCCTGCGGCACCGCCCGGCTCGCCGGCCCGGCCCGCAGCGCCCGGGCGTCCGGCGGGGCGGCGGCCTGCTCGGTCGGCGCCACGGCCGGCCGGCTGCGCGGCGCCACCGCCAGGGGTTCGGTCTCCGGCGGGAAGAGTTCGGGCAACAGCGCCAGCACTCCCGCGCAGGCGAGGAACGCCAGCCAGCCCTGCAGCCGTTGCCGGCCCATCACCACCTCGACAGATAGAGGGTCATGCGGATGCGTCCCTCGAGTTCGGTTTCATGGATGTCCTTGCGCTTGAACTCGACATCTTCCAGCACCAGCGCCGGCACTTCGGCGAGCAGGTTGTGCAGGAAGCGGCGCAGCTGCGGATAGCCGGCGCGCACCGGCAGCAGGATGCGGTAGCGCGCCAGACGGGTCTTCGGATCGATGCCGAGGGAATATTCGCCGCGGGCCAGCGACAGGTTTTCCGCCCGGGCCGCCGCGTAGATCCGGTCGATGGTCGCGGTCGCCGCCGGCTGCGCCGGCAGTTGGCGATGGAAGTCGGCCAGTTGCTGGCCGGGGCCTTGCGGCGGCAGCTCGACGCCGCGCTCGATGCGCCCCTGGCGTTCGCGGGCCGCGACGATCTGTCCGGCCAAGGCCTCGCGCGCCTGCCAGGCCGGCCACAGGACCAGCAGCCCGTGGGCGGCGGCCAGCACCAGCAGCGCGGCGCCGCCGGCACCCGGCCAGCCCAGCCGGCGCAGGCTCTCGAGGAGGATCAGCCTATGGACGGCCATCCGGCACCTCCCAGGTCGCCAGCAGGTTGAAGCGGATCGGCCGCTCGGCCACCTGGACCAGTACCTCGTGGTCGAGCAGGGACACGTCGCTCAGCCCGTCGCTGTCCTCGAGCCGCCGATGGAACTCCAGCATCGCCTCCAGGTTGCGCGCCTCGGCGCTGATCCGCAGCAGTCGCTTGCGGGCATCCGGGGTCAGGCCGAGCAGGGCGACATCCTTGAGCGGCAGCGCCTCCAGGGTGGCGAACAGCCCGTCCCACGGCAGGTTCAGCGCCGCCGAGACCCGGCGCATTTCCGCCAGACTGGCCTGCTGGGCCAGGCTGTCGGCCTTCGACAACGGCGCCTGGCGAACCTCGCCGCCCGGCCCCTGCTGCAGTTGGGCGAGTTCCCGGGCGTCGCGCGCCGCGTCCGCATCGATTTGCTGCTGCACCGCCCAGAGCAGCCCGGCCAACAGCAGGCCGGCGGCCAGCAGCGTCCAGCCGAGCGGACTGGCCAGGGACCTGCGCTGGAAGTCGAGGTCGAGGGCGCGCATCTTAGAGCACCGCCAGGGCCATGGCCTGCAGGACATCCGCCGGCGTCCCCGGCAGCTCCAGCGCACGCAGCCCGGCCGGTGCCGCCGCGCGCCCCGGCGCATGCAGGTAAAGCGCCGCGCGCCCCTCGCCCTCCAGCCCCTGCAGCTCGCATTCCCGCTCGACCAGCGCGAGCAACGCCGCATCGTCGTCGCTGCCGGCCACCGAACGCACGCCGGCCCAGCGCCCTTCGCGGGCCAGCAGCAGGCTGCTGCGCCCCGGCTCGGCGAGCACGAAGAGAAAGTCGCCCGCCGGCAGTTCCCCGGAAAAGCGGTTGAAGGCCGCCATCAGATAGGGCTGCACCGAGCAAAGACGCAGCCCGGCGCCCTTCAGCGCGACCTGCAGGCGCTCGAGCAGTCCCCGCTCGACGGCCGCCGCCAGCCGCGGCTGCCCGGCCGGGGACGGCGACAGGCGCAGCAGCCAGTCGTCGGCGGACGGACCGTAGATCTCCTGGAAACGAAAGCGCGCATAGGCCTCGAGTTCTTCCGGCGAGACGATCGCTTCGCTCCAGGGAACCAGCGCGAAGCGCACGAAGCGGCTGGAGAGCACCAGGGTCAGGCTGGCGCGCCCGCGGCCCGGCTCGCCCAGCAGACGCTCCAGGGCCTGCGCCGCGCGACTCCAGACCGGCCCTTCGGCGGGGCCGTACTCGGCCCCACCGAGCAGATCCAGCGCGCCGCGCCGGCGACGGAACAGCGCCAGGCGAGTGGTGCCGAACACGGCGATGCGCCGTTCACCCCACGAAAGTGACACGGTTGATCTCCTCCAGGGTGGTCCGCCCGGTCCGCACCAGTTCCAGTGCCGAGCTGCGCAACAGGCGCAGGCCGCGGCGCCGGGCCAGTTCCTTGATCTGCGAGATCGGCTGGCGCTCGACGATCAACTGGCGGATTTCGTCGTCGAGCAGCAAGAGTTCGGCGATCGCCTTGCGCCCGCGATAGCCCGAGCCCCGGCAGCGCCCGCAGCCGCTGCCCTGGACGAAGCGGAAGTCGCCGACCTCGGCCGGGTTCAGCCCGGAGCCCAGCAACTCGTCGGCGCCCGGCTCGACGGGCGCGGCGCAGTCCGGGCAGACCAGGCGGATCAGGCGCTGGGCGAGCACCGCGTTGAGCGCGGAGACGAAGCTGTAGGGGTCGACCTCCATCTGCACGAAGCGGCCGATCACGTCGAACACGTTGTTGGCGTGGATGGTAGTGAACACCAGGTGGCCGGTGAGCGCCGACTGCACGGCGATCTGCGCGGTTTCCGGGTCGCGGATCTCGCCGACCATGATCTTGTCCGGGTCGTGGCGGAGGATCGAGCGCAGCCCGCGGGCGAAGGTCAGGCCCTTCTTCTCGTTGACCGGGATCTGCAGGACGCCGGGGAGTTGGTACTCCACCGGGTCCTCGATGGTGATGATCTTGTCCACCCCGTGATTGATCTCGGTGATCATCGCGTACAGGGTGGTGGTCTTGCCGCTGCCGGTGGGCCCGGTCACCAGCACCATGCCGTAGGGTTCGGCTGCCAGCCGGCGCAGGGTGCGCAGGGTCGCCTCCTCGAAGCCCAGCGCCTCCAGGCTGACACCGCTGACGCGGTCGGCCAGGTCCTGCTTGTCGAGCACCCGCAGCACCGCGTCCTCGCCGAAGATGCTCGGCATGATCGACACCCGGAAGTCGATCTGCCGGCCGTGGATGCCGACCTTGAAGCGGCCGTCCTGGGGCACCCGCTTCTCGCCGATATCCAGCTCGGCCATCACCTTCACCCGCGAGATCACCTGGTCGGCGATCTCGCTGCCCTGCACCCGGCCGATGGCATTGAGCACTCCGTCGATCCGGTACTTGATCGCCAGCCCGTTGCCGGTCATGCCCAGGTGGATGTCGCTGGCGTGCATCTTCAGCGCATCGTAGAGGGTCGAGTTGACCAGCTTGACCACCACGCTGGAGTCCTCGCTGATCCGCGCCAGCGAGAGGTTCTCCACCGCCTCGACCTCGACCGCCCCGGCGGCGTCGGCGCCCAGCGACTCGACGGCGTGGAAGGCCTCCTCGTGGCGCGCCAGGTAGCCGGCCAGGTCGGCCGGATGCACCAGGTACAGCGGTGCGCCTTCCAGGCAGGCGTCGACCCAGGCCAGCCTGGCATCGTCGAAGGGATCGGCGAACACCCCGACCTCGCGCTCGTCCAGGCGGACCACGGCGAACTCGCGTTTGAGCGCCTGGGCCAGCGCCAGCCGCTCGAAGACCGGCAGGCAGGCGAACAGCGCCTCGCCGTCGAGCACCGGGTAACGCAGGGTCGCGCCCAGGCGGCGGACGAATGCGCCCGCGTCGAGCCCGCTCAGTGCCTCCAGCGCCTCGACCACCCGCTCTCCCTCGGTCGAGGCCCGCTCGCGGGCCTCGCGCAGCAGCGCCGCCGCGAAACCGGCCCGCTCCGCGCCGTCCGGCGCGGCGGCCGGTTCGGGAGAAAGACTGTCCATGCAACCTCCCCTCGTCCAACGCAATCGCCCGCCCCGGGCGGACCCCGCTACTCGCTGCGCACCCGGCCCAGGACCTGCGGCTTGCACACCACCCGGGCCAGATCCGCCAGCGGAAAGGGCTTGAGCAGGATATGGACGATGCCGCGGCGCGCCGCGCCCTCGCAGATCTCCCCGCTCGGATGGCCGGTCATCAGCACCCGCTCGCCGTCGTAGCGACCGCGCAGGGCATCGAGCACCTGGAAAGCGTCCATGTCCGGCAGGCGGTAGTCGAGCACCAGGATGTCCGGTCCGAAGTTCGCCGCCAGCAGGAGGGCGCCGGCTCCGTCACGGGCAATGCACACCTCGCAGCGCCTCGTTTCGAGATAGGCCTGGAGATTTTCCGCAAGGATCGGCTCGTCCTCGACAAGCAAGACTTTCCTGATCGCCACGACGGCTACTCCTCCCGAAACCTGCACCATCCCCAAAGCGTGAAAACGAACGCCCGGCTTGGCAGATGCACGGCTCGGGCCAGCCCCCGCATATCGCTATCCAACTGATTTTCCAGAATTCTCTAGAAAGTTCGGTTCCCCGGTTTCGGGGAAAACCCCACCCGCCTCCGGCCCGCCGCCCCCAAACCGGGGAGGAGCGCCGGCCGTTCACGGGGCCGCCTCGACATAGCGCCCGGTGGGGACGAAGCGCCCCGCCGCGAGGTCCACGCCGACGACATGCGCCCCCGCCGCCCCCACCCGCCGTCCCGGTCCGAAGCCCAGGGGCGGGGTCACTCCGGTCTGCAGGGCGTGCAGGTTCTCCAGCGCGCTCACCAGGCGTTCCCGGCTGGCGTCGCGGCCGGCGCGCTTGAGGCCTTCGGCGAGCAGCAGCGCCGCGCTGTAGGCGCCGATCTGCAGCGCCGGCTGGTGCTCGTCCAGACCGGCGCGCCGGCGCAGGGCTTCGAGCGCCTGCGCACCGGCGGGCGTGACGTCCGCCGGCAGCAGCGGATAGGCGAGGAACAGCCGCCCGGAGAAGGCCGGCGGCAGGCGCAGTGCCGCGCCGGCCACCTGCTGGGCGCTGGCGTACAGGCGGGGTGCCAGCCCGGCCCCGTCCAGCGCCGTGCCCAGGGCGACCAGCGCCTCCCCTGAGCCGAGGAAGAACAGCGCCTGCAGGTCCGCCGCCAGCGGTTTCGCGCCGCTCGGCGCCTGCGTGCCGTAGCCGAGCAGGCCGAGGCGCTGCCAGCCGCGCGCCCGCAGGCGGGCCGCCAGTGCCTCGGCCTGCCTGGCGGCCTCCGGCGGGTAGACGATCAGCGCCGGGGTTTCGCCCGGCGCCGACTCGCCGGCGGCGAACTCGGCGAGGGCGGAGAGCTGCTCGCCCGGCCCCGGCAGCGGAGCGAAGACCAGCCGGCTGGCCTCCCCGCCCGGTCCCGGCAGCGGCCCGACCAGCGGCATCCCGCCCGGCGCCAGCAGCTCGCCATAGCGCTCCGCCAGCGCCGGCGCCAGGGGCGCGAGCAGGGCGAAGACGTCGCCGCCCTCGACCAGCCCGGCCAGCGCCGCCTCGGCCGAGGCGCGGTCGGGCCCGGGGTCGGCGATCACCAACTCCAGCCGGCGGCCGTGGATGCCGCCGGCCTGGTTGAGTTCGTCGAACGCCGCCTGCAGCAGCGCGCCGACGGTCCGGCCCGCCGCCGCGAGCGGACCGGCGGACGGCAGCAGGGTGCCGAGGCGCAGCCGCGCCTCGTGCAGGCCGGGGTCGCGGTCCGCCTCGAGGCGCTTGAGATAGGCGCCGAGATTGGCCAGGTCGCGCCAGCTCATGACGAAGCGCGGCATCGCCGGGTCCAGGCGCTCGCCGGCCGGATCGATCCCCTCGCCCAGCGCCCGGGCCAGGCCCGCCTCGTCGTAGGCGGGACGAACCGAGGTCAGGTGCCGCCAGGTGATCTCCGGCGGCCGTATCCCGCCCTCCGGGCGACCGCGCCCGTCGCGGCCGTGGCAGCCGGCGCAGGGCACCGCGCTGGCCGGCAGCGACGTGCCGGCCGGGCCGAGGCGCGCCTCGACCGGGGTCTCGCCGGCGCCGATCCCCTCCCGGTAGAGCCGCCGCCCGGCAGCCTCCTCGGCCGTCAGCTCGAGCGCCCCGGCAAGCCCTGCCCAGCCGAGCAGTGCGGCGAGCAGCCAGGTCTGCCAGCGATGCGGGCGATGCTTCCCGCGCTCCGGCGCGGGAACCGGGGAGTGGACGCTCCGCGTCTGCGACTCCGCTGCCACGGGATGCCGAGCGTCCGGAGCGGTCCGGCGCAAGGCCCGCGATCCCATCAGTGCCCGACCAGCAGCTGCAGGCGCTGGGCGATGGCCGCGGGCGGGGCGTCCGGGCGGATCTTGCTCCAGCGCTTGTTCGGCACGTCGCCGGCGATCAGCAGGGTCGAATGCGCCTCGGGGCTCTGCGAGAGCTGGCCGAGCCGGGCAAGGACCCGCTCCAGGTTGGCCTTGTCGCCGGTGAGAAAGATCCAGTTGGGATCGTCCGCGCCCTGCTGGCGGGCGAAAGCCTTGAGCGCCTCGGGCGAGTCGTGCGCGGGGTCGCTGCTGAGGGAGACGAAATACACCCGGCCGGCCTGCTCGCCGAGGGCCGTGCGCACCTCGCGGAGCTTGCGGGTGATCAGCGGGCAAGCCTCCTTGCACTGGGTGTAGATCACGTTGAGCAGCACCACCCGCCCGGCCAGCACGTCGCTGTAGAAGCGCAGCTCGCGGCCGTCCTGGTCGAGCAAGGGCGTATCGGTGAAGTAGCTGCGCGCATCAGGGATGTCGCCCTTCACGTCCTGCGCCGCCGCTCCGGCGGCCGGTGCGTGGCCTTCGTGGGCCTGCACGCTTGCGGCAAGCAGCGCCAGGGCTATCCAGCGCAAGGCCTTCATGGGCGGCCCTCCGGCTCTGCGTCCCGCCGGGCGATGTGCCCGTGCCCGGCATGCCGGCGCGCCTCGGCGAGCGCCTCGACCCGCCCGACCAGCACCGCCGGATCGGTGAAGCCGTAGTAGCGCGTCCACTGCCCGCTGCGCCCGTCGCCGACCAGCAGGGTCGGCGGATGGCTGGCGTAATCCGCCGACCAGACGCCGAGGCCCCTGAGCGTTTCGTCCACCGCGGCGGCCTGCCCGGTCAGCCAGCTCCAGCCGGGGCCGGCTTGGTAAGCGCGGGAATACTCCAGCAGCCGCGCCGGGCTGTCGCGCAGCGGATCGACGCTGATCGACAGCAGGCCCACCTCGGCGCCGATCCGCTCGCCGAGCTGCGCCTGGACCTTCTGCATGATCGCCGAGATCATCGGACAGACCGTGGTGCAGCTGGTGTAGACGAAGCCCATCACCACGATGCGTTCGCCCACCGCGTCCGCCAGGCGCAGCTCGCGGCCGTGCTGGTCGGTCAGCGGCACGTCGGCGAAGCGCACCTCGGCGCCCTCCGCCCGGGCTTGCGGAATCGGGTGGCCGGCATGTTCTTCCGCCGCGCCGACCGGCAGCGCGCCGGCCATCAGCCCCAGGACGCAGAGCGCCCCGGCCAGGCCGGGATGGAGTCGTCCCATGATCAGTGTCCTCCCGCAGCCAGGCCGCTTCCGGCAGGCACGGCCCGCAGACCGAGATAGGGCAGATCGCCGAACTTCAACCCGAGCGACACCGCCCCCACATGCAGGTAGTAGGCGCCGGCCTGCTCCAGCTCGACCGGCACCTCGTAGATCCCCTCGCCGACCTCCCGCGCCGCAACTTCCCGGGGCTGCGAGGACGGGGCGAGGAAGTAGCGCACGCGCAGGTCCCGCACGCCGGCCTGGGGCGCCTCGTCGCCCGTCGACAGGCGAAAGCGCAGCGCGAGGGGCGCCCCGGCGACCACGCCGGGGCCGTCGACCAGGTATTGCACCTGCAGCCTCGCCCGCTGGCGCTTCAGAACGGGGTTGGCCTGCACCTCCAGGCCGAAGCAGTGGGCGATCTGCGGCTGGTTGAGCAGGAAGGCGACATCGAGGCGGCCTGAGGCCGGCAGCCGGACCCGCGCGCCGAACAGCCCCGGCTCCAGCTCGCGCAGGCTGCGCTGGACGACGGTCGCCGCGCGGGCCGTGTGTCCCCGGTTGAGGTAGCCGGACATCGGTGCGTTCATCCCCTCCATGTAGAAATAGGCGGTGTTGTCCACCGGGTTGACCACGAACAGCGCGGCATCGTCGCCGGCCGGGGCGAGGCTGCTCGCCAGCGGCAGGTCGCCGGCCAGCCGGGGCGCCGCCGGACCGGCTTCGAAGCCGAGCACGCCGGGTTCGCGCCCCTTGCCCAGCGAGGCCAGGTCGATCATCGAGACCCTCGGCGAAGCCAGCCCGCGCACGTAGGCGAAGGCGCGGGTGAAGGCGATCTGGTAGGGCTCGGCGGCGACCTCCAGGCGATGTACGACCTCGTCGCTGGCGGCGTCGATCACCGCCACGCGGCTCTCCGGGGTGTTGAGGACCAGGCCGTAGCGGCCGTCCGGGGCGAACGCCAGCGGGCCGATGCCCCGCCCGACCGGGATCGTCTTGCGGGTTTCCAGGCTGACGGCGTCGATCACGCTGACCGTGCCGGCCTCGCCGTCGCTGACGTAGACCGCCCCGGACAGCGGCGACAGGGCCACGCCGAGCGGATGCGGCCCGGTGCGGATCTCGCGGAGCTTGCCCAGGCTCGCCACGTCGAACACCGTCAGGGTGCCGGCCTCGCGGCTGGTGACGAAGGCATGCCGAGCGTCGGCGCCAAAGGCGATCTCGTGGTGCCCCCCGCCGGTGGCCGCCTGCAGCACCGGCTCGAGGCTCTGGGTGTCGATCACCGTCACCCCGCTGTCGGCTGCCGCCTCGGCGTCGTTGCCGACCCACAGGTAGCGGCCGTCGGGCTGCAGGGCCAGGCGCACCGGGCGGCGCCCGGCGGGGACGCTGGCAATCACCTGGAAGCGCTCGGCGTCGATCACCGCCACTTCGCCGGCCTCCGGCAGCGACACGTACAGGCGCCGCTCGGCGGGGCTGGCCACCCAGTCCATCGGCGGACGCTTGAGGGGAATGCGGGTGAGCATGCTGCTCACTCCGCCCACCGAGGTCAGCGGGTCGATCACCGTGATGCTCGGGTCCTGGTTGAGGATCAGCAGGTAGTAGCTGGTCAGGTCGAGCAGCGGGCGTACCCCCGGTAGTCCCTTGAGGTAGAGGCCGATGCGGCTGCGGCAGGCGCCCGGCCCGTCCTTGGCGTCGTCGGCGGGCGCCCGGTCGAGCCAGGCGCCCGGCACCTGGCCGGCGAGCGGCTGGCCGCTGGCGGCATCGCTCAGGCGAAAGCGCAGGTCGGCGAACATCCCCTCGGTCGGCTTGGTGCCGTCGACGGGCTGCACCGCGAACTCGACGGCGATGCCGTCGCGCACCAGCCGGCCGCTGCCGTTAGCCTCGGACACTGCCGGCCCGTCGGCCCGCCTGCCCGCAGGCTCCGGCGGGCGGCCGGCGAAGATGCCGGCACCGAGCGGCAGGCCGAGCAGGAGCAGCAGGCCCAGTCCCTTGTGAAGGTTTTTCACGGCTGTATCCCTCTTCTTGTTCTGGTCGCTGCTGCGGCCCGGGAAGGACTCATACACCCCGAGGTACAGGGCGGACCGGCCCGAACGCAGGCCGGTCCGCTCCCTCGGTCACTTCACTTTGCCATTGCCATTGCCATTGCCATTGCCATTGCCATTGGCCTGGGTGCCCGTCGCCGTCTGGCTGCCCTGCTGCTGTACCCGCAGGAGCCCCCACAGCCCACCGGCGTTGCCGAAGGCCGCCTGGTCCCTGTACAGGTAGTCGCCCGGCACGGCGTTGCCGCCGCCGGCGCTGGGGTAGAGGAAGTTGAAGTGCGCAGCCGGCAGCACGCTCTCCTGGGCCCCGGCATGGCGGGTCAGCGGGTTGAGGCCGAAGCGCACCGAGCCGATGCCGGCGTCCTTCGCCGGGTAGCCGTTCTCCGTGTACTGCGAGAGGAAGGGCTCCTGCGGGAACAGATGGCCGTCGAGCTGGAAGGTGGCGCCCCGGCTGCCGCCGGAGGGCATGGTCACATGGATGCGCAGCGGCTGGCCGGGGCTGGCGGTCAGTACCGGGGTCACCGGATCGCCATTGACCAGGTCGTTGGCGTAGGCCATGTGGACATTGGCAAGATCGCCCCAGCCGCCGTGACCGAAGGGCGCGTCGGGCGCCAAGGCGAAGCGGTACCAGAGCGGCTCGCTCTTGTAGTTGATCGCCATGCCGGAGTTGTCCTCGGAATCGACCGGGACGCCGAAGCCCTCGGCGGCCATGTTCTCCACCGGCCGGCCGTTCGCCCAGCGCAGATTCAGCCCCTTCTGCCAGACCAGCGAGAAGTCGCGGTAGTCGGTCTGCCCGGACTGCTTCACCGTGGCCGCCGCGCGCATCGCCGCATCCGTGGTCCAGGTCGAGGCCAGCGGCAGCACGCTCATCGCTCCGCCGAGTCCCTTCTGGCCCTGCTTGATCGGGTCCGCCGGCAGCAGGTTGAGGCCGCCGAACTCGACGGCCGTGGCGTCGATCTTGTCGAGGTTGCGCTGGCCATTCTCGGAGGGCTTGCCTTCGCGCTCCAGGTGCCCGGCGTAGAAGCGGTAGGTCCGGCTCTGGTAGGCGCCTCCGGCGACCCGCGGCGGAACCGTCTGCTCCGGGTTGATGCCGACGTTGAAGCCGTCCGACTGGGTCACGTCGTAGGCCAGCAACTGGGCGTGCAGGCCGACATGGGCGGACGGGCGCAGCAGGTTGTTGTTGAAGGTAGTCGAACCCTCGGCGCCCTCGCGGTCGCGCTTGGCCGTGCCCGGCAGGATGGCGTAGGTCGGCAGGTCGGGCATCTGCTCCGGCAGGCGGTTCTCCAGGGTGATGTCGATGCAGTCGCCCGCCGCGGCGCGCAGCACCAGCGGCTCGACCGGAACGCCGGCCTTGAGCTTGCCGGTGTTCGGATCGAGGTCGGCCTTGTGCACGTAGAGGATCGCGGTGGGGTCGTGCAGCGGGCCGGACTGGCCGCCGAGGGTCTCGCTCTCGCCGGTCTCCTCGTCGACCACCGTGGTCTGCGCGATGGTCGTCGCCCGCGGGTTGAACACCAGGGTGCCGCCGGCCGGGTTGAGCGGCGCGCCGACGTGCTGGCCGGCGCCCTGCGGATCGCCGATGGTCAGGCCGAGGGAGTTGCCGAGGATGTCGTTGGCCAGCGCCGCGACGATCTCGTAGCTGCGCAGGGGCGTCGGCCGGTTGCCGTTGCCGGTGGGGTTGGGACTGACGCGCGGGCACACCCCGTCGAAGGCCGCGGTGTTGCGCGCCGCCACCGGTCGCGGGTTGTTCGGCAGCGCATAGAGGTCGCCGCGGCTGACCGTGTAGTTGCGCATCACGCCCCACAGGCCGCTCCAGTAGCCCTCCAGCGAGGCGTTGATGCTGTACAGGTAGTCGCCGGTTTCCGCGACGGCGCTGGACATCATGCTCACCGGCGCGACGAAGCCGAACTGCTCGGAGATGCTGACCATCTGCGCGGCCTTCCAGCCCGAGTTGGGACTGCGCCCGTAGCCGCTGCCGTAGCCGGTGCCGTTCTGCAGCCACTTCACCCCGTGCAGGGTGACGTTGTGCACCTCCTCGTGGCCACCGGCATGCATCCGCAGCCGCACGTTGTCGCCGGAATAGCTGCGCAGCAGCGGCGTGAAGGGATCGCCCGGCAGGTCGCCGGCCACGTTGACGTGCGGCGGGAAGGCGGTGCTGCCAGACGGCCCTTCGGCCTCGCGGACCGCCGAGGGCGCCAGGTTGAGCGGCGCGATGATCCGGTCGGTGCGGCTCTGCAGGGCATGGGCCAGGTCCCCGGCCAGCCCTTCGGCCTGCATCCCCGGCTTGCCGTCCGGGCCGCGGCGGTTAGGGTCGAACACCCGCAGCGCCAGCGGCTCGTGCCGGTAGTTGACGACGAAGATTCCCGGATCGTCCACCGAGATGGCCTGCGGGCAGGGACGGGCCGGGCAACCGGGCGCCTGCCCGCCGGCGAGTTCCACCACCGCCTCCAGCAGCGTCGAGGCGTTGCGGCGTACCGGCGGGTTGATGGCCTGGCGGAACGTCTCGGCCGTCGCCGGATAGGCCGCCGGGTCGGGCACCCCGTCGGGACCGGCGCCGACGTAGACGCCGGCCTCGTAGGCGTGCTGGAAGTCGCTGTACTCCAGGAAGAACTCGCGGAAGCTGTCGTTCTTGCCGTCGCCGTCGTAGTCGCCGGTGGCGATCACCGCCTGCCAGGAGGTCGGCCCGCCGTCGGCGCGGGTGTAGAGCGGCTCGCCGGTTTCCGCGTGGTACCAGCTCGAGCCGGCCGGCTCGGTCAGCACCGTGGCGTAGAGGCCGACCTGCTGGTGGGTGGACGGGCCGAGGTGGTCGTGGGTGAAGATGTTGCCCAGGCCGCGGTCGACGTCGTGGCTGTTGACCACCGGGTCGGCGAACCAGCGCTGCAGGGTGGTCCGCGCGCCCAGCCAGTCGGAGCGCCCGAACTGGCCGAAATACGGGTGCGCCAGGGCCTGCGGGCAATCCGGCGTGCCGTCGCGCGGATCGCCCGCGGTGTAGCGGTTGAACGCGCGGATGGCCTGGATACGCTCGACCACGGCGACCGGCGAGAGTACGCCGTCCTCGTAGTTCCAGCCGTTGGCCGAGCCGTCGGCGGAGGTCAGGTCCCACTTCGGCAGGTGGATGTGCTGGCCGATCACGTCGGTCGGGGTGCGCACCTGATAGTCGTCCAGCTCGTCAGGGCAATCGCATGAAGCCAAGCATTCTCATTTGAGTCCCAGCAGCTCGGCCCGATACTCATCCGAAGTGTTGGCGATGAGCCGGCGTGTCTTGAGGCTGCCCTTGCGCTGGCTCGGGTCCAGGCGGAGCAGGTTCAGCGTCAGCCGCTTCAGCGTCGCCAGGTTATGGGCCGCATGGGCGGTACGCGCGCGCATCTGGTCATCGGCAAACACCACGTCCAGGCACCCGTGCACGCGGTTCTCGATGCCCCAGTGCTGGCGGATCGCCGATGCCAGCCGCTCGGCATCCGGCGCCAGGCTGCTGATGTAGTAACGCCGCTCATGCGAAACCTTGCCCTGCAGGTGGCGCTCCGACTCGATAACCGCGAAACAGCCGAGGTCGGGCCAGCGCTCGGGATGCGCCAGGCAGGCCAGTTCGTCGAATACGTAACAGCGCCGGATTTCCAGCCGTCCATGACCTTTTTCGAGCGTTTCGCAGAACCCGTGCGG
>Ga0209467_1000799_pt1 | contig 35569 bp, 33 predicted proteins | sample Higcelwee11metaG_FD_187175 | JGI IMG/M metagenome (GOLD analysis project Ga0209467, IMG submission 187175) | Freshwater pond sediment microbial communities from the University of Edinburgh, under environmental carbon perturbations - High... | ecosystem: Environmental > Aquatic > Freshwater >... | reverse complement strand
TGAACGGTGTAACGACTCCATATTTTGATAATATCGCAACTTTAAATTCGGCTGAAGAAATACTGGTCTTTCAAGGCACAGTTGCATCACCAATATTTAAATTTGCAGTTACGGATGTATATACCGGATGGGCTGTAAATGTTCCTTTAAGCGGGACAGACGGCGGAGGTCACGGATCAGCTTTACCTCCGGGATTAACCGATGATTTAACAGCTATGTCTTTGGCTACCGGAGCAGCTGCAGTCGATAACTGGGCTTATACAGGATCAATTGAAGCTGCGACTGCGGCAGTCTGGAAAACAAGGATCGGCAATCCTGCAAACTGGACAGGCGATGATGTAAATCCTACAATTCCTGTTGGGCCATATACTGTGACCGGTATTGTACTTGGAATTCCTCAAAATTTTGCTGTAGCCGTAAACGGAACAAACCTTGGTTTATCATGGGATGCTGTAACTGATGCAACTTCATATAAGGTAATGGCTAGCGAAGACCCTTACGGAACATTCAGTGATATTTCTTCAAGCGGTACATTCGCCGGAACAAGCTGGAACTATACTTATTCTGCATCCAAAATGTTCTATTATGTGGTAGCGGCAGCGCAATAAAAAAATAATCGTATAGTGCAGAAAGTAAAAGGGCGGTCAAATGATCGCCCTTATTTTTTAGAAGAACATCGCCCAGACTTTGCTGTCAAGCGAGCAGTCAGGATGGGCTTTCAAATATTCCGGTAATTCTGTTTTGATCTTATCACGGCTGAACTCAAGAACTTCGATCTCCTCCGATTCATCAAGCGTCTGATGATTCTTGTCCGAAGTAATATTCATATCTATCAGATAGACGATCTCTCCCGTAATGCCGGCAGAAGTGCATAAAGGCGGCGATATGCGCGTTACGATACCGTCATAACCCGTTTCCTCAAGAAGCTCGCGGACAGCCGTAGATTCAGGCGTTTCGCCCTTATCAATCAATCCAGCGGGGAATTCTATTGAGTACATATTTATCGGATAGCGAAACTGTTTAACAAGTACGATCTTATCTTTATGAAATGCGTTAATAACTACAGCCCTCGTATCCTTCGAACGCTCAAGGTATTCCCAATTCTGAAGCTTGCCGTTCTTATCTTCAAACTCGGTTATAAAGAAGTTTGAGAACTCCCCGCTGAATACTTTATATTTTTTGATGATCTTCATTTTATTTTCTCAGAAATTTCTTTCCTGTTCGTGAAATAGAACAGGAAGGCTGCGAAGATAGCGCCCAGGCCGTCGAAAAGCATATCTTTCTGGGCATCCCAGATGTCGCCCTGACTGCCTAGAACGGTCATTCCGGCCAACGGATCTGCTGAAATAGCGAAGATCCATTCAAAGAGTTCATATACCGCGGCGGTTGACAGGATCGCGAAGACGGGGAAGAGATAAAGTATCCATTTTGTGTTCACGAGCTTTCTTTTTAAAAGAGCTTCAGCTATCGGATAGGCATAGAAACCAACCGAGAAATGCGCTACTCTGTCAAAATGATTTCTTTCAAAGCCGAACATGTCTGTAATAAAGCCGAACGGAACTCTTTCAAATGTGTAATGTCCGCCGATCGTGTGCAGTATCACAAGCACAGACATCATAATATAACTCAGGGGCGAAAATTTAAAATATTTCGATATGATCACAGCTGATAATACTATCGCCAGGATCGGTATATTTTCAGCCCACCAGACTCCTCTGTCGTAGGGAGATATTCCACAGGTGATAAAAACTAAAATGTATATTCCGAGCAGGATGTGAGGTGTTCTGTCTTTCATTTCAGCGGCTCCGTCAATTTATTTTTTCAGATATAAAGTTCTGATCTCGAACGGCTTAAAGCTGAGTTCGATCATGTGGCTTTTTTTCTTCAGATGTTTTCTGCCTTCTTCGATCAGGTTCGTTTCCTCAACTTCGTAATTTTCATCGAAATAGAGTTTTACATCATCATTCATGCCCATGGTTTCATATAGGCGCAGAATGATCCCTTTTCCGTCCTCGCTTTTCTTGACAGTTTCGATCTTGGTTGTGTTTGAATTTATGTCGAAAAATTCTCTTTGACCTTCTTTCGGAACTTTTTTAAGAGGAATGATCGTTACCGGATCATTAAGTTCATGTGCCTTTACGAGTACATCCGAATATTCAAGGTTTCCCAGATGCGGATAGTACGAGAAAGTGAATTCATGCTCGCCGATATCAGCGTTCTCATCGGGTGATTTCGTGCTTCTCAAGAGCGAAAGTTCCACTTTGCCGTTATTGATGATATGACCGTATTTGCAGTCGTTTATGATCGCAAATCCTACATCAGGCTGGCTGATGTCCGCGAATCTCTGCGCCGGAACTTCAAATCGTGCATGATCCCAGCTTGTGTTGAAGTGCGCCGGTCTTTTAATAGTTCCGAACTGGATCTCGTAAGTCGCGGTGTCTGAATGAATGTTCGTATCAGCCGTAACTTTTAAAAATTTCTTTTCCTCTTTCCAGTCAACATTATTGTCGATCCTGATCTCTTTTGAATGCGATGCGAGAGTGATCGTCTGTACTATTGTTGAATTTCCGACCGACATCACCTGCTCTATGCCTACGAGATGTCCGCTGTCGCCCAAGAGCATCAGGCTGACCCTCTGCGCCTGTTCGGGTTTCGTCTCCTTATAATAGTGGTTGATATCCCATGCCTCCCAGTTGATAGGCAGATCTTCCCACATAAGCAGCTTGTTCGCGTATTTCACTGTCTCGAATTCCCTTTCCTTATCATAAATGGAATGGATAACGCCGTCATCGCAGATCGTAACTTTGACATATTTGTTTTCAAGCACAATTCCGTCTTCGGTGATCTTGAGTTCGGCTTTTCCGGAATGCTTCTGCTCGACAGCCTTTTTCTCTTTTTTTATCGTGAAAGTTGTATATCCGAGCGAAGGTACTTTTACGAAGAATTCTATGTGCCCGTGATTGATCAGCCACGGGATCGTATCTCCTTCAGCACCGGTGATCTTGTAATGATGATCTCCTTTGACAGGGAACCTGACGATCTCATCTCTCGGCCAGCTGAGCGCATTGAACGCCAGATATGAACCTTCAAGCTTGTCGTCATATCTCACGCTGAAAAGCTGGTTGAAGAACTTTTCGAACAGGTCGTGGAGTTTATTGAAATTGTATTCAGACAGGTCATGCGCATCCTTATAAACCCAGTTGATCGATGATCCGGGCAGGATGTCGTGGAACTGATGCAGAAGCGTATCTTTCCAGATCCTGTCTATCTCGGCTTTCGGGAAATCCTTTATCATCGTGCCTAGAAACTCGATGTCATGCAGAGCTATCTCCATATCGCGGTTATATTTCTTCATCAGAGACTGGGTGGTATATGTTCCCCTGTGAAGCTCGAGATATAGTTCACCTGCCCAAGAAGGCAGATCTTTTTTAGGTATCTTCGCGATCTTATCAAAAAAATCCTGCGCGAACGAGAATTTGAATTTCGGAACGCCTTCGAGGTTCTGCTGCCTCAGCCCCAACTCGATATGAATTGGTGAAGGTCCGCCTCCGCCATCGCCTATGCCGTAGAGGTTCAGGAATTCGTCCGATACATCGGACTGGGCGTATCTTTCCTCGCTCTCGATCATTTTGGCGGGCATGTTGGAAAAATTGTAGTCATTCGTAGGTAAAAAGTGAGTTAAAATATCAGTCCCGTCAATTCCCTTCCAGTAGAATGTATGGTGCGGGAATTTGTTCGTCTCGTTCCATGAAATTTTCTGCGTCATAAATATATCTACGCCGGATTTTTTAAGTATCTGCGGAAGCGCGGCGGAATATCCGAACACATCGGGCAGCCATAGGTTTTTAACATCGACGCCGAATTCATCTTTGAAAAATTTCTTTCCGTACAGGCACTGTCTGACAAGCGATTCCCCTGCTGTGATGTTCATATCAGGCTCGACCCACATTGCTCCCTGAACTTCCCATCTTTTATCTTTCACAGCTTTCTTTATTTTTTTGAACAGTTCGGGATAATTCTCTTTTACCCATTCATACATCTGAGGCTGAGATGATCCGAATTTATAGTCGGGGTATTCTTCCATCAGTTTTAATGCGGTCGAAAATGTCCTTCCCGCCTTTCTTTTAGTCTCGCGCACAGGCCAGAGCCATGCGAGGTCAATATGCGCATGACCGATGGAATAAACGGTCATAGAACTGTCATCAGCCTGTTTAGAGAGAAGCTCTTTTGTGATCTTAAGAGCCTTATCTATCCCGTCGCCATCTTCCCAAAGATTTACAATGTCATTTAAGCCTTTGAGCAGCTTCTTTTTTCGCGGTGTATTCTCAGGAAGCTTTTTCATCAGATCAAAAAGCGTGATCATGTCTATTTCAAGCTTGGATACTTTTTTATCAACAGAAACTATTTCAGCCTGTTTAAGTCTGAATTCGTCAAGATTCTTACCGAACAGACCGTTGGCTCCGGCTTCTACCAATATCTCTACTTTCTGCCCTTTAACTGCCTTCTCAGCGAGGCGGTAATAATACTTTCCCGAATTTATATACCAGTCGGTTTTGTTCGTAAGCCCCTGATCAGGAACACCTTTTACGAATACGCAGCCTTCGCCGTCAAGGTCTATCAGCGCACCTGCTTCAAGCCCGGTAAATTCATCCGGGATCACTCCCGTGAACTTAAACCATGCGCAGCCCCAGAGTTTACCCCATTTGTCGCCGACCTTGATGGGTTTAAACTTTGATTTCACTGCGTTTTTATATGGGATAGGTTCGATCTTATCATAAATGAATTCTGCAGAAAGCGATACGGGCGTTGAATACTTCAGCTTCGACAGCCTGTCCATGAACTGCTTTATTCTTTCGGTATAAATTTTGTCATACATGGCAAATCCCTCCTTACTTTAATCTCTAAATTGTATTATATGAATATAAAAGTCCGAATTCAAGAGTAATGATATTTAAATATAATGTCAAAAAAGTTTCTTCACAAACAAAACAAGTGGTGGTTAAGTGCCTGAATTAAAGTGAAAATTGTCAATTAATTTCAAGAGCATAGACTCGGACCCATGGATGCCGAAATGGAATACCTTGTAAAAAAAACTGTTAAGCTAACGGTCATGGCTAAAAGCACCACACAAGTCACATAAACCAGTCAGTGTCATGTAGCCAATGTTAGGGGCTGTAGCAATTTATCACTCGTATCCATTGAGCCAAGTACAGTGCAAAACTTATATTAAAGCTATTATAAAGCTGATAAAATACTTTCTAATGTGTTTTTGAGAGGGATAATCTTAGTTTTACACACATCAAATACTATTTCAGAATCGACATCAAAATAATTATGACTCATAATATCCCTCATGCCCATAGCGCCTTTCCAATCAACGTCAGGATATTTTATCAATAATTTTCCTTCTGTATTTTTGTCAAGATTCTTAATTCCCTGTCCAATTGCTACCAATTGCATACAAATCGAATCCAAAATTATAAGACCTGATCTAGAATTCAAGAAATCGTCTGAGCTTTCAATACCTACAAATCTCTCGGAAATCAAATTACAGGAATTAATTAACTGAGTCAGAGTTGATAAAACAATTTTCTTATCAAACAAACACTGCCTCCTTCTCAATTTTTTCCTTTAAAACAGAATTCATTTTTTCTCTTAGCCTAATCAGATCAATTTCACAATTATACATTTTTTCCAGATCATATTTGATATCGCCCATAACATACATATCAGGATGGGAAAGCTCAACTACGATATCAATATCACTTTCTGATACAGCTTCATTTCTGGCATAAGAACCAAAAAGTCCTATTCGAAGCAATTTATAACGTGTCTGATTTTCTTCTTTGAATTTTCTTAATATTTTAATTACAGAATTCTTCGTCATAGCCTCATTCCATGATTGTTCGATATAATATACAAAATAATTACAGGGATATCAACTTTTGATTCAGATTTAATCATCTTCAAAAAATTCTCAGATACTTGGCTCAATGGTTTTTCTCCTGAATACCAAATTGCTATATCCTATAACGGTCATGGCTATAAGATCACAAGTCACAAAAACCAGTCAGTGTCATGTAGCCAATGTTGAAGGTCGTTGCAATTTGTCACTCGTATCAATTGAGCCAAGTACTCCTATCTATACCACCTGCAGACTCCAATCTCCTTCTTTATCAAGATCAATTTCAGGTCTGCTCAAATATACAACGATAAAATGGAATTCCGCTTGAGAAATAAATAAAAAAATGTTACATTGTCAATAATGAAAATAACGATTTGTTTAATATTCTCGATATTGATATTAAGTAGAGATTTGATAGCTAATGATGATATTTACTTGAAAAAAGTATGTAATGATTTCAATGATCTGAATACGAAAGTCAGAGATGGGTTGATAATTGAAGAAGAAGCAAAAAGAAAATTTAGAGAGATTCTAGAAGAAATTCATGAGATATATATAAAATCGAGCAAAACAGAAAATAAAAATACAAAATGGGTATTTCCCGTTGAAGGTTACGGTAAGAATTCAATCGGTGGTACAAACGGTGAAGGTTATATTCCAACTAGCTATGATTACTTTGACGGGAATAGGCATAAAGGGCATCCAGCTCACGATATTTTTATACATGATCGAGATTTCAATTGCTTAGACGATAATACAAATGAAAGAGTAAATGTATTATCGGCATCGACAGGTATTGTAGTATCGCTAGAAAAATCATGGAAAACCACAAGCAATCTTAGAGGCGGTAAATATATTTGGATATTCGAACCTGTTCAAAATCAATTATTCTACTACGCACATAACGACAGCATTCTGGTGAATATCGGCGATATTGTTGAAAGCGGAATTACTATCGCTTTTGTAGGCAGGACAGGACTAAATGCTTATAAAAAAATATCTCCAACGCATTTACATTTTATGTTATTAAGTATTGACGATTTATATTTACCGAAGCCGCTAAATTGTTATAACTTGCTTCTTGAGAGTCTAATACGATGAATCAACAGGTTATCTCTAGTAAAATATTTAGTATTTTCTTCTACTCGTACTTCTGAATGATCTTTATATTTTTTAAATCATTTTCAGTAAGTAGATTATCCGAGTAATTTTCATTGATTTTATACCACCCTTTAGTATTGAAGTATTCCTGAAGATCGGCAGACTTGAATTTTCTTCCATGTTTCGCATAAATTGTGTTACGAATTTTTCTTATTTCATCTTTGTTAAATTTTGTAAGATCGCTTTCGTGTATTAACTCATTTGCAATTACAGCAGTTTCTACTTGTTCGATTTCGGATTGCGGTTTTTCAATTGGAATATTCTCTTCAGCCACCTCTGCAACATCAGACTTAATTTCTGAAGTCTTCACATCTATATCTGAGTTAGTATTTTTGTTGTTAATATCTTCATTTGCACTATTTTCTAATTTTGGTTTATTTATAACCTCACTGGTCTTTTCGGAAATGTCAGCCGATCTGACAACTCTTAAACCACACGGGAAACTCCGACCGCCAGCATAGCTGTACCATCCGATGCTTGATGAAGAAGTAGCTGTAAATATTGCTGTTAAAAGGCATTCAGAAGCATCACTATTATACGCACCACCTCGAACAGCTCTTTCGGTTTCTTTCCAGATATATTTTTCCCAACACCATTCGTTTACATTTCCTGTGAAGTCATAAAGTCCGAGTTCATTAGGTTCCTTAGTTCCAACTGCATGCAGGCTGTCTCCGCTATTCTCACTCATCCAAGCAATTTTAAGATAATTTGAACCCCCGGAGTACTTATATCCTTGGCTTTTCTCACCTCCTCTCGCTGCGTACTCCCATTCCATTCGCGTTGGTAATCTGTATCCGTTAGCAGTAAAATCGCAGGCTACTGAATCCCAATTGTCAATCGGTCCCCAGTCCCAAATGTCTGTGCTGCCTTTTAAAGAGTAAGCAGGTTTCAATCCCTCAATTTCACTAAGATAATTACACAACCTGATGGAAAAATATAAATCAGACCGGATAGGTTTCAAATCAGCAAAGAGAGCAAAATCGACATCCTTAGTGTAAAGTTCTCCATTCTCGTTATATTCCACATATTTTGTAGTATGCGATTTTGCTTTTTCAAAATCAGTTTTTTCAATTTCTTTTATCTTATCAAATAGGATTTTGTTATAAGCAGTTATTACTTCGTAAAGTGCTTGACCAGTAAATTCATATTTTGCGATATAAAAATCTTTTACAGTATCAACTCCTTCCGATTCGTTTCCGCCAACAGGGAGCATTTTGAAAGTCCCTCCTTTTACATGGATCATTTCCACTAACGGATTTGATTTGCTTCCATCCTGCTTATTCCCGCAGTTCGTTATAAATGCTGCAAGTAACATCAGGACAATGATTGTTACTATCTTCTTCATTTCTTCCTCCTACTTTAGTTATTTATTGTAGACTAATTTTTACAACTGAACCTCAATGTGTAACGCACTCTCGATTCTTGTTTGTTTTTACCTATTGCAGAAAGATAATCCCATTTCCTGCATTTTCAAAGGTATTAATTATCATATCCCCCATAAATATTCCGAACTTAGATACTTGGCTCAATGGTCTTTACTTCTGAATTACAAATTGCTATGTCCTACAACGGTCATGGCTAAAAGCACCCCACAAGTCGTAAAAACCCAGTCAGTGTCATGTAGCCAATGTTAGAGCCTAGTATGCTTTTCCCACAGTTCACCAGCAAAATGTTGTTAGCCATGATATCCGGAATAAAATTAAAACTACCTTGTGTAGCTTGCTACCGGAGGTATATCTTCAGGTTTAATTATGACAATTTTACCGGATTTGTAAACCACCAGAGGGCTGTTTTTCTCTTTTTTAAATTTGACCAACTTAACATATGCCTTTTCAAGACCTATACGAATAAGCTCGTTTTCTTTCTGAATTTCTTCTTTAGTCATTATAAATTCCGATTAAATTATTCCAAATCTTTTTGTAATACACAATTTCATTATCTGCCGACCCTTCAGCTATAATTTTGTATGGATTCCCTGAATTGTTGATGAAAAGCCAGCTATTTACAGAATTCTTATAAATTTTGAAAAAGTTTTCCAAACCTCTGTAGTATCTCCGTTTGATCACATCAACAGGTATATCATGTCCGCCTTCATTGACCCTATATTTTACTCTTTTGATAGCCAGTTCATGAGAATGTAGCCAGAAGAATACTAATTTAGTCGTGTATCCATTTTTTTGTGCTTTTTCGATATATTTAACAAAAGATTTCGAGGCTAGAGTTGTTTCGAAAGCAAAATTTTCTTTTTCTGCAATCAGAGCGTTCATTCGTTCAAGCATCAGTTTGCCGGACTGTATATTCACAGAACTCGGATTGAAAGGGGAAAGGCCTCTGGCAATTTCATCGGCGTTTACATATTCTTTACAGTCTAGGATCTCAGGTAAAATTGTGTAAGAAGCGGTAGTTTTTCCAGCTCCGTTTGCACCCGATATTATATAAAGCTTTTTCATAGTTCCTTTCAATTTCGTTACTGTAATTTAAGGCAGAAGTAATTCAAAAACAAGAACATTATCCGAGAGGTCAAATTTAAAACTTTCAAAAACCAGTCAGAAAAACATATTGGCTCTAACGGTCATGGCTAAAAGCGCAACACCAGTCGTAAAAACCAGACAGCGCCATGTAGCCAATGTTAGCGATAGTAATCTAAACGAAAACAAAAACAATCACAAGTTCAGAATTTGAAATACTCCAAGTTAGAAATACACTCGACCTACTAGAGCAACATTGGGCACAAATGGAATCTCTTACAAGGCGGAATAAATACAATTTAAGGGTTTAATGCGGACGGTATTACTGATACAGGCTGCGTATTTACGCCTTGTTCTGAACAAGAAGAGAGATTTCATTTGCACCAGTAAACAACTAGTCCAAGCGAAGCTTCAAGGGAAGAATTTCTAAAACCACTGAGCCTGTAAGCAACACGGCTATTTATTTCTATTTCAAATCCAATTCATTATAAAATCTTTTGTGCCTATATGAATTAAAACCAGACGAATTGTTTTTTAGTTTTAGCCAGTCAATTATCGCTAACGGTCATGGCTAAAAGCACCACACAAGTCACATAAACCAGTCAGTGTCATGTAGCCAATGTTAGGGGTTGTGCAGTTAATCAAGAATAACCAAGGTTTAAAACCAGACAGAAACCAAAAATTACGCAGACAGATTCCTTTATATCTAAAATAGATTTCCACTTAATCATTTCTAAAGATTGATCAGAATTGATTAACTTCATTTGACATCGTCACATTGATTTGGACATATAGAGTCTAAGGTAGCTTCAATTGCATCTCCATAAAATTCTTCTTCAAGATTGAATTGAATATTTATTTTGTCTAATTTTTTTTCAAGTTTTATTAAATCACTATAATCAATTTCAATTTTTTTGAAGAATGTCTCTTTGGCATCGCTGATCAAAATTAAAGTTTCTTTATTTAACTCTTTGAGTTTATCATAATCGTCAAGAAAACATTCTTTATCCTGTATTCTCTTCATTTCGGCTAAATTTGAAGCTATCTGATTATAAGTGTTTTCGTACAATTTTATGTACCAGTTTTTATAGTTTTTCATAATCTAAGATAGACATATATCATTTTATTCTATTTGAATTAAGAGTATTAGATGCTCAAATGTTTCTTATAGACTAGATCAGCGAAGTCTCTTATTACATCAAAGCTCTTACCTCCTTTTCTTAATGCTGGGTGTAGAGTACCATAAATGTCAATTTCTTTAAATCCGAAATCAACTCTAGAATAAAATACTTTATCGTAATGACAATCATCTTTTACTACTTTCCCCAAGTTCCTTATGAGTTGCCAATTCTCTTTACCCAAAACGATGATCTTATCAGGTTTTAGAATTTCTAATTCTTTTCTTAGTATGTAATCAGGGCATATTTTTTTCATATTAGTAGTCGGCTCTGAATTATTCCAATTGGGTGAGCATTTGATACTTTCTATAAATGCAATCTTATCAAGCATTTCGATTAAATATTTAAAATCGTTCTGATAATAGTTATTAGAAACTATTCTTTCGAACTCGATACGATTTGAGTATGAATACAGAATTGCGAAGTAAACAAAAACTCTATGAAAAAAAATCGTACCGTAGTTTTCTTTTTTTCCATCATTAAAATGATACTCTAAATCACCGACCAAACCTTTTATAGAATTCACTCCACCAAAACCTCTCAGATTTAAACCTAAAGTTAAAATTTTATGATCCTCGTAATTTTTACCGATGTATGGAAGAGCAATCTTATTATAGCTATGTCCGTAAGCTTTTATTTGGTCTTCGTTTCCCCAGCACTTTAATCTATTAGTACATTCGTCATGGAGACAGGTTTCATCAATATTCGGATTGAATAACTTCTCACTCTCGTAAAGTTTTTTTAGTTGCTCTTCCATACTACAGGTCCTTATTTAATATTTACTATAAATTATTTACCTTGGCTATTTCCAAGAATTTTTTAATATAGATTTCAATTTCATCAACAAGCCCACTCACATATCTCTCGCGTTTTTCATCTTTTATAAAATCTGCGAAGCCTGGAGAATTGAAATACCAGAAATTCAAATTATAAGCTTTAGAATATTTAAAACCATGCCACCAACGGGTTTTATTGAATTCTAGCGAAGTTTCTCTCACACAGTTATCAATTAACTGATTTTCAAAATCTAAACCCTCTCTTTTGAAACCGTAGTAAAAGGCGTCTTCTATCTCAAACCTGAACATAATCGGTTTTTGCTCGGACTTTGTTTTGTAAATCTCAAATTCCAGGCCATACCAACGGTGTTTGTTTCTTCTCGAAGATTTGTAGTAGAGAGCTATAAGATTATCAGAATAATTCGAATCGAGTTTTGGGGTATAGCCATGTATTCTTAACTGCTTTTCAAGCTCGAACCAGAATTTTTTCTGAATCTGATGCTTTTCGGCAGCAGTCGAAGGTTTTGTAAAATCAATAGAATTTGTCTGCTCTGAACTCTCTTCAACCGTGGGTTGCATTGTATTCTTCTCATCTGTTAGTTTTAACGCAGACAATATGCTATTAAAGCTCTCTTTTATCCCGTTATTGTCTTCTAATACGCTTTTTTGTTCACCATAAAGATCATCTCTTAATATTTTTACAATGTTGTTCAACTTTTCGTATATTTTCTCATAATATAGTGGCATAGCTACATTCACAGTATTGGTTTCTCTTTGTTTTTCTAATGTACTTATAATCTCCGATACATTTCTTGAAATCTCTGATACATTTCTCTCGTTCGTGTGCATCCTAAGATAACCGAGCTGAAAAATGAGGTCTTTAAGTTCGTCGATATTCTTCTCAAGACAGATGTTTATATCACCATCCTGGATGATTCTTTTTAACTCTTCGAGAAAATTATGATAGACTTCCTGCTTTTTCTCGAAAACTTTTACTTGTTTTTCTTTTATTTCCTCTTGAGTGGTTTGACCAGTCAATAAGAAATATGTTATAAGAGCTGTAACGACAGCTTCGAGTAAGGCTCCAGAAATTTGCACTGGTAAATCTCCGCTACTAAAGAGATTAGTTGTTATAGCTATAGCTATAAACATAATAAAACCTATAACCACCGCAAATATTGAAGCAGATTTTTTGTCGAATTTAGCAGTAATTTTTTTTAACATAATTTCCTCAGGGTTTTAATGATTTTACAGAATGGCGTCTTTTGACGCCATTCTGTATGTTTTGCTGCTACTATTTAGCTGGTTGGTGATGCGTAGTTGGGCTTTTGGAACATGAACCATTTGTCAAGCTACTTATTGATGTATACTCTTTTCCGCAGTGTACACAAAAATATTTTGAAGCTTCATGACCTTCGTAAGGTTGATGATTTTTTGTTGGACTGTTCGAACAGGAGCCATTTGTCAAGCTACTTATTGATGTGTACTCTTTTCCGCAGTGTACACAAAAATATTTTGAAGCTTCATCACCTTCGTAAGGCTGATGATTTTTTGTTGGGCTTTTGGAACATGAGCCATTTGTCAAGCTACTTATTGATGAATACTCTTTTCCACAGTGCTTACAGTAAAATGTTGCCATTTTCTTTTCCTCCTTATTCTATTTGCCTACTCTATTCAGTTTTCGGCTTGTCTGTTTTTTGTGTATTTTCATTATAAAACACCAAGTTTTCTTAGTTCCCAAAAGCATTTTGCTGTAGCTTGAATATCATTTGAGGCATTATGAGCTTCTTCGAAGTCGGAACCGAAAAGTCTTTTGTGCAATTCTGAAAGTGTAATCCAGCCTTTGAAATGCTTTGTTGCTCCGGACATTGTACAAATTTTCTTCTTGTATTGTAAGCTGTCTTCAAGACCATTCCTTAGATATTCTGAGCCGACTACTTTTTTATCGAAAAAGATATTATGACCTACAAGGAAATCTGATTTCTGAACAAATTCCGTAAATCTTTTAAGAATATTTATGATTTGTTTACCTTCGAGCAAAGCTCTTTCAGTTGAAATTCCATGTATTTTAGATGATTCTAATGGAATTTCAAATCCTTCAGGTTTAATAATAAAGTCCTCAGAAACGATTAAATTGCCGTTGTTGTCGTAGAGTAAGTATGCAATTTGCACTATTCTAGGCCAATTATCAAGATCAGATGTCGGAGCTTTAGGATTTTTGGGGAGTCCTGTTGTTTCGGTGTCAAAAAAGAGATACAATTTTATTCCTTAGTTTTTAATAAATTTATTGCAGCCTGAAGCCTGATATTTTCATCTTCAGATTTAAGTAGCTTTGCAAGTGTTTCGATAGCTTCATCCCTGTAAATGTTTGATGATATCGTAGATTTAGGAGGATCATTATTTAAGACTGCATCAATTTCAGACATATAGCTTGAGAAATTTGTTACAGTTCTTTTTGCGGCGTTAAGGGCATCTTGTAATTTGGGTGTAAAATCTTCACGAGGCACGGTTTTTATAAATTTAGCTTTGAGTTGATGAGGATTTCCTTTGTCCGAAGTATTTATGTGAGGACTTTTTAGATCTTGTTTTTCATTGTAAAAATAACCTGAAGTTGTCACAAAAAGATGAATATCTCTATTATAAACGCTTGGAGTTAGCACAACTGAGCCTGCTGGAATTGTAATAAAATTGTACAATTGAGTCAGTCGAATCGGACCATGACCTGGCCATGTTTCGTTAAATAGCGGTTCAATTTGATCTTTTGTCATACCTGACAAATCACCCAAGCTAGGCCATCCTACAGAAAGAATACCTTTTAAGAATTCATCTTCTTTAATTATATCATGCGGTTTACAACGAACAACATACGCACTAACAGCTTTTATCCTTTTATTCTCGGACACTCTTCAAACCTCTTTCAAATTTAATTCAAAAATAAAACACAGTTGTAATATACAAGAAATAATTTTTTTGTCAAGTGTTTTGATTACTAATGAACACAAAACAAAGTTTTTATGATATGTCTCCGTATAAATTTATTTCGTCTCTCCTTAAGGATGCCTTGCTTACTTCATACACAAAACTCAATACAACATAACCTAATCCTACTATTCCGAAAATCAAGAAAACAATTTCCAAGGTGCTTGATTGTATCGAAAGATCATAAGCCCAATCTTCGATTGGTAAATATCCGCGGATTAAGAAAGTTGCAAACGATATCGTGCCGATAATTCCCATTAATATTTCATCAAAATAATTTGCGTGTGGTCTCGATCCCGTGAAATAATCTGCCGTAATGGCATCGCAGCAATTAATATATTTCTTATTTTTAAAATTGTAATCAAAAATGTAGATAGGCAAATACTTTTTTTGTACTGAATAGCCTAATACTTCAACATTATTCTCAATATCCCGTTGGTCATCACCTGGATATTTTGTAGTATTGACTGCGTGTTCTTTACATCTGTTAAAGTACATTTTCACAATATCAATATCTGGTATTTCTTGAATAGTTTGTATTATTTTTAAAGATTCTGTAGGAAAAACATTGAAAAAAGAATCTGAATATTTATTAATAAATTGTGTAATAACATTCTGTTCTTCTAATAAATTCTCAAATGAAAATAATGTACGATTTGTAAGGTTGAATGTGTTGTAATGAGTACCCTGCCCAAATGACCAAGTCCAATAATCAGAATCTTTTTTATTAGGATATTCTTCCTGCTGAGAAATTTTTCCGTTATTTCTATTTATTTGATTATTTTGTTTGATTTTATCGCATTCTTTTTGATATTTCTCTTTTTGAAAGGTGCCTATTGTAGCACTCCATTTATTTTCATACTCGTATGTTATATCTCCTAAAGGTAATACATGGAATGATACAGAAATATTTATCATACTTCCTATATCATTCGGTAAGTAGCGAGCAGAAGCAAGCCATTTTTTAAAACTCAATAAAGCTGTATTCTCGTCTTTAATTTCATATTCTGAATCGCTCATTTGATCTCCTCCGTGCCTTACAATTACTTCAACATGTGCGAAAAAATCTTTTATTTTACTCTTCTAATCTAATCTGTCTGCGTAATTAACATTAACTGCATTTCCCCTAACGGTCATGGCTAAAAGCACCACACCAGTCATAAAAACCAGTCAGTGTCATGTAGCCAATGTTAGCAGTTGTTTTTACTCTTGTCTATAACGGGTTTTTTTGCCATGAAAGATTTCATCATATATCCAAAGCCAAGCCCAGCAAGCATCCAAAATGGAAAGCCTATCAATAGCTTTAAAACGGTTATTTCTTGGCTATTAATCAATGGGAAAATAATAACCATACAAATATACATAAATCCACCCCAAGAAAATCCCACTTGCTGCCATGGAGTATTTGTGTGAGTAATTTCTTCAACATGGAAATTTTCAAATCTTCCAGATTGTTTGTTTAGCCAATCCTGCTTCCATTTTTTAACAAACCAGATCCACAACGGAAAAGTTACAATTATAAACAACAAACTTATCAAATTACGCAAACAAGGGATTATTTTTCCACAACTAGGACAATAGTAACCATACCAATTTTTTAAAGCATTCTGTTTTGCCCATAAACGACCGTCGTTTAGTTTTCCACAATGCGGACATGGAACAAATTGCCTTTCCATTAATGGCTTGTCGATTGACTTGTCGAAGAGTAGAACTTTGGGAATTCTTTGCCCCAGAAATATTTCATTAATAAACAAACCAGGATTAATTATCCAGAAAAGCATGGAAAAATTCTTCCAAGTCACAACTTGATATTTTGCTTTGTCAAACTCCATAAAACTAGTCTCCTTATGTAAAAATTACTGCTAACGGTCATGGCTAAAAGCGCCACACCAGTCGTATAAACCAGACAGCGTCATGTAGCCAATGTTGTGGGACAGTAGTAATTAGCCACTCATCAGGTTTATTGAGCACTCATATACGGCCACTCTCCAAGTGAGTATGGCTACGTACCTTATAAATACCCTTTCTTTCTGCAATTCTTAATTATTTCAATTAAATAACGCTATCGAATAAAACTCATTCCAGCCTTAGATTTGGGATTATCTTTCTGCAAACCTTTCTGCAATAGGATGTTATCTTTCTGCAATTTAAGATTTCTTTTTAACATGGGTAATCTGCTTTACTGCTTTATCAAAGTCATTCAAAGCGTATTTAGCATCTTCTAATCTTGATTGACTGAATTTCTCATATTCATTATCAGCGATTTCCATAGCCAAGTCATGAGAAATTTTACCTGCATGATTAAGTATCTCCCTGTCGTTTATCGTAAGAAAACTATCCAGTTTTTTTATCCAGTCATTCATATGCATAGCAACCCTGCGCATCGCCTGACCTTCAGCAAAGATTAAATACTGCTCCGTAAGATTATTTAAGGCTCTTATCTCATCCTCATTAAGGTAATTTTTCGCAATCGAAACATCCTGCTTACGAACCTTAACTCCTCTAAAGCTTGTTAGTCCCATATTCGGTTTTGTCGAATCAGCCCGAGAATGTATTATTTCTGCGGCTGTTTGACCTGTAATTGCCCAATGCATTTTGTTCTGTACGGTTTTGAAGAATTCAATACTGATTTCAGCTGTAGGATCATAATCAATGCTTGTTGCATATATATCTGTGATCTTCTGATAGAATCTTCTTTCAGAAGTCCTAATATCCTGAATTATTCTGGTAAGCTCTTCAAAATAGTCAAAAGGCAGATCCGGATTTTTCAATCTTTCTACATCTAGTGTAAAACCTTTTATAATATATTCTTTCAACCTTAAAGTAGCCCACTGTCTGAATTGGGTAGCCACACTACTTTTTATTCTGTAACCCACAGATATTATTGCGTCTAAGTTGTAGAATTTAGTATTATAATTTTTACCGTCAGCGGCAGTAGTCAAGAAATCCTTGACAACTGAACTCTCATTAAGTTCTTTCTCTGAGAAAATGTTTATTAAATGCAAGCTAATATTTTGTTTTGTAGTCTGAAAAAGATCAGCCATAGCTTTCTGCGTAACCCAAACTGTTTCATCCTGCAAACGAACATCAATCTTTAACTTCCCGTCTTCTGCTTCATAAACAAGAAATTGGCCTAAAGCAGGATTCATTTTTGTAATTTCATTTTTTTTCATTAACCATCCTTGTTCAAATCAGTAAGAGGTTATTAATCTTCGGTAAATCCCAAATAGTAATAATACCTAAGATTGGTTCAGTTTCTTTTCCATTTTCACTAATCAAGATTGCTTCTAATCTAATTCTGCTCTCAGTTGGTTCAAATGCTTGCAGTGCATCAAACAAGGAATCAGTTTTTTTTAAAAATTGATAGTTATTTTTATTTTCTTCATACTTAAGCACAGACTCTACCGTAGATTCCCTAAGATTGAAAATATCATCATCAAAACATGAACCTAACCATTTTGTTATTGCATTTTCTGTTAGTAGTCCTTTAAAAATCAAACCATCATAAACTGGCACCTGAGAAAATGATTCTTGGGACATAAATTTTACTACAACAAGAATTGATTCAGATATAAGAAAATTCCTTACCGAACATTTGAATAATGGATAAATTTTTGGAGGATCAGTGATATGTCTTTCAATTATTTCAATTTGTTTTACCGCATAATTATTAGGTTCTGCAATCACATATTCACCAACTGTACCATGAACAATTACATTTCTGAGTTTAGCATATTTTCTGAGATCAAATTCATATTTAGCCACTACGGAATTATTTTTTTTAACTTCTGAAACAATAGAAGAAAAAGGAATATGATCAAGTTTATTATATTTCTTTTTTAAATACTGTTCAATTTTATTGAAGCAAGTTAAGAATTTTTCTGAATTTTTCAATTATGCTCTATTCCTAAATTTATGCATACTATAAATAGAAGTATTATTCAGCATTTCTGACTACCCTAATACCATGAAAATCAAGGCAAAGGTTTTTATAATTTGGAAAATAATTAAGACGAAAATCACATCTTGCATTTTTATCATTGCCGAAGTAACTACCACCTCTGATAACTTTAAGTCCACTATTACTTGACGCTCCAAGTGGATTATTTTGTGAATTTTTTGGATAGTCTCCATACCAATCCCAACACCATTCAGCAACATTACCGCTCATATCGTAAATACCAAGTTCATTCGGTAATTTTAGTCCTACTTGATGAGTTTTTTTACCTGAATTTAAATTGTACCAGGCAACATCTTCAATGTTATCACTTCCACTATAAACATAACCCTTGCTTTGATTGCCACCTTTAGCGGCGAATTCCCATTCAGCTTCAGTAGGTAAACGATACCCATTAGAATTTTCATTGAAAAGATAATGATTTAAAAATGTTGAATAACACTTTTGCAAGCCTTCCATTTCGCTTAATCTGTTACAAAATTCAATTGCATCGATCCAAATCATTTTTTCAACAGGATTATTGTCATTTTTTTTAAATTGGCTAGGATTACTACCCATAATTAAAAAATATTGAGCTTGGGTTACCTCATATTTTGAGATATAAAAATCATTCACAGTAATTTCATACCCTTCACGATTGAATGAGCCACTACGTACTAGAATCATTTCAATTCCTGATGTATTAGATTTTATTTCTTTCTCAAGAATCAATCTATTATATCTCCTATACAGGGATTCTTCTTTTTGTTCTTTAGAATACTCTAACCATTTTTTTTTGAATTCATCTAAATATTTGACTTTCAAGTCTTCACTAAGTTGAGATTTTTGCATTTCTTCCATGTCTAAAATATCTTTTTCAAATTGGGGTTTCAGACTTTCCAGTTCAGCCTGTTTATGACCTTTTGATTCGTTTATTTTTTGATAAATAGGCTCAAGTAAGGGAAGAATTTTTTGTTTTACTTCAGTGTATTTTACGGAATTCACTTCGTTTCTTAAACTTTCAAGCTTTTCATGTTTGACAAAGATATCTTCAATTTTATATAGATCAGCTATAAGTGTATTATATTTTTCTTTAAGCTCGTTATATAATCTTTCCTTATCCTTTGCTTCAAAAGCTTTTCTTTCTTCCTCGTCTTTGGCCTTTTTGATTTCCTGTTCTTGAGCGGCGGCAACCTTCCAACTTGAGAGATCTGTGTTGTCAACTTCGATTTTTTTATCTTTTATTACCTTCGGTTGATAGACGGGTAATTCTTCCTTTAAATATTCTTTGTTTTCTGTGAATTTTTTTATTTTCTCAAGCTCTGCTTTTTCATCGTATTGAAATATCGGTTTTGAGCCTTCTTTCTTTTGTTCTTCGACTACTTTTTCTGCGTTGTATCTGAATAGCATGAAAGGCTCGTACGAAATTCCACCTTCGGTTTGATAAACAGGATTCATGGAAGGCTGTCCCGGTAAAGATTTTGTCCATACATTCAGTCTGTTATCCGCAAAAAGTATTAAATCCTCTATTGTGATGATGCCATCTTTTGAACCGTCAATGTCCATAGCTGAATTTGGTGAATCGAGTAAGTACGTGAGATAGTATGTGAAAGCTCCGTTATTCTTATCTTTTCGTTCATAAGACTGTTGACCTTCGCTTGCTGCATAAATAGTTTTTACTATTGTTTTACCGTCCTGCTTTGCAAGTTTGTTGTTTTGAATTACGGGTTGGACTTTGATCCCTTTGCCGACATTCATTTTTGAAGATATTTGATTTCCGATTCCTTTGTCTTCTTTTTTTACAAAGCTCCGGCAGGCGTCAACTATGAGAACGGCTTCGGAAGGTTTCCTTTCTTTGATTATTCGCTTTATCTCTTCCACAGAAATACTACCATATTTTTCAGGATTTTCGATGTTGCCATCTGAGCCCATCAGGTAATTGTTCCCATCTGAACCTCCTATACCGTGTCCACTGAAGAAGAAAATTACTTCATCGCCTTCGTTTATCCCTCTGGCGAATGCGTTGACATTGCTGAATAGTTTTGAAGCTGTTAATGCTTCTCCGTATCCGGCATCTTTTAAAGCCCAGATATGATCATCTTCAAACCCGGCTTGTTTGAGAAGCTCTTTCATGTCGTCAACATCGCCGTGGCAGCTTTCAAGAGGAGCAAAAGCATCGTAATTCTGTACTCCCACAATCATAGCTGTCCGCTTCGCAAATAAATTGTTTATTAGTAACATCAACAATAAGATGAATAATATTTTACTTTTCATAGGTGACTCCATTGTAATAAGACTTTAATTTGAAATCTGTAATCTGTTACCTTAAATGTTTCCAACTTGACCCCAATTGCAGAAATACTCATGTTTCATGGTTCTAACTCCTATTGCAGAAAGATAATCCCAAATCTTAGTTTTTCAAATGAAATAATTATTGTTTTCGCCTATCATTTTTAGCAAGTAGCTCAATAAACCCTCACTAGAATTCTAATTACTATTTCCCACAACGGTCATGGCTAAAAGCACCCACAAGTCACATAAACCAGTCAGTGTCATGTAGCCAATGTTACAAGCTGTAGTACCCAACCACAAATTCATTTTATAGCCGTGAATCTTTTCATATTATACACAAGTTCTATGCCAGCTTCATGAAAGATACCTGGAATATCACCATCATGCGAGTCAGGCTTATTTTTATTTACAAACGCAGAAGTTATATTTCTAAAACCTGCTCTTGCAAGTTGCTTTTCGGTAGTGTCGTTTATCATTGTGATAATTGAATTGTAAGACCCAATACCGAATTTTTCACTCCTTTCAACAAGAGCTTTCATGTGATTCAATTTATCAGGGGTTAAGGCAGATAAAGTGTCATCTGAAATTTCAATTTCATGGAGATATATCTTGCCATTCTTTTTTAATGTTCTGAAGCATTCATTCAATCCTTGTTGAGTACTTTCAGATATGTTCGAGACACCGAACCAGCTACTCATTATATCGAATGAATTATCGGGAAACGGAGAATCAGTCAGGTCGAAAAGAGCAAAAGACAAATTTTTGTATCTTAATTTTGAATTCATTTTTTTCCACTCGTTAAGCAACCAGAAGCTCTTTTCGTTCATTATAACCTTGGCTTTTGGATTAGACCTTAAGATGAACGGGATATAACCACCAGCTGGACCTGCTGCACATTCCAAAATTACGCAATCTGTGTTAAGCATTTCTTCGATTTCAGGCTGAAGATATTTATACAAGCTATCATCCGTCATTTTGCCATTATATATAAATTCAATCATGTCTTTAAGGTTAATACCTGTTTTATCTAGCCAGTACTTAAGGTCTTCATTTTTAGAAATCATATCTTCAGTACCCCATGTTTCATCTTCTGGTTTCACAAATCTAGGAATTCCATTTGTTACGTTGAATGCTAAAGAACCATCCGATGAACCAAGTATCCCATCCTGCCAAACCCCGTTTACATCTGAGCCAGAAAAAGGAATACTTTTGCCAGTCTTATGTTTTTGAGAAATCTCTTGTAAGTATTGTTGCATTATTTATCCTTTTTACTATTAAGTTGGGTACTATTGCTTGTAACGGTCATGGCTAAAAGCGCCACACCAGTCGTAAAAACCAGTCAATGTCATGTAGCCAATGTTAGCATCTGTTTGTAAAATAACTAAAATATTCTTAATAGAAAAGGGTAAGTGTGAGAATTATCTTATTAAAACCAGGTCGAAATAAAGAAATCTGGTATGTAGCTTGTAATCAGTCTTTACCTTTAAATAATTTTTTTCTTGTTCCTCGGTGCTGAACATAAATACAAACCCGTTTTTCTTATAAAAATTCAAAACGCATTCATCGTTATAGGCATCTACAACTATAAATCTGCATCCTGTCTTATTATTCTCATCAATAAACCATAACTTTATAAAATCTAACAATTCGGTTCCAATACCTTGCTTTTTAAAATTTGTACTAACTCCCAGCCTTCCGATCAAAACAGCAGGGTAGCTTCGCATTATTTTTTCTCTTGGGATTGAAGCTGTTAGTATTTTTTTTCTGCTGTTTGGTAACTGATTTTGTTTTATGCTGTCGTTTGCGACCGTAAACGCACAAACAATTTCACTGGGATTATCATTCAGCACGAAACAATATGTTTTTCCAAATAATTCTTTGGAATACTTAAAACTATCGTTTCTAAAGAAATCATTCAAATCCGCATGACCGCAATCAAATTTGGATATTGATTCTACAAGATTTTCGTTTAAAGCAACAATTTTACAATTTTGATATAAAAACAAGATTATTTAAGGTTAGAGCGTTTTAAAATTTCTTTCATCATTTTCTTCTGTTTAGAAAAATCAACAGAATGACTATTTTTCAAATTCTCGTCTATTTTCTTTTGAAAATCTTTTGCTACTTGCCCCGATAGAACGGGTATGGATTTTATAGGTAATGCCATTTTTCACTCTCCATTTGCTTCAAATATAACAAAATATTTAAGGTAATGCAAATTTTATTGTTCCCAATACTAAACAGATTTTAGATTTTCACACACCTATAAACCAGTCAATTTTACGAATGGATGCTAACGGTCATGGCTATAAGCTCACAAGTAAACATAACACGGTCAAGTCATATAGCCAATGTTAGCCTTCGTTTATTTTTTTACATGTCTTTATCTCTCCTAACCCTATGTGGCAATTTATCAATTTAGTAATATAAAGTAAAGAAATACCTTAAAATTTTAAGTGAAAACACTTGACAATGTGTATATAATCTCTAAATTTAAGGAATATATTTAAAGAAGGTAAAAGTGAAAAAGCACATTATAGCATTCTTAACACTTATAGCAGCAATAATCCTTTTAGCTCAAGATGTAGTTACTTGGAGCAAGACCTATACTGGAGAGTGGAAACTGGAAGAAGAAGCATACGATGCAGTGCAAACTCCTGATGGTGGTTATATAGTTGTAGGATCAAAATGGGACCATAATCCACAAAGTCCCGACTGGCAATTTCCTCATATGTGGATTTTGAAATTGGACGAAAATGGAGATTCACTATGGGCTAAGACATATTATTACAATATAGAAATCAGCGACCCGTTAGATAATGATTATTATTATCGTTACGCAGAAGCTTTCGATGTCGAGCTGACTTTGGATGGCGGCTATGCAGTTTGCGGGTACATACAATTAGAATTCGGTACGGAACAAGCGATGTGTATTCTTAAATTAGATAAATACGGGCAAAAAGAATGGGTTAAGGCATATTTGTTTGAAGAGCGAAATAACATAGCCAGATCAATTAGAGAAACCTCAAACGGTGGATTTATTGTTGGTGGAACAGCCGTTGTAAGACACGATTCAACCTATGAAAATGAGACAATATTCATAAAGTTAACCAGTGAAGGCGATTCTTTATGGTCACGAAGATTACGTGCCAGTGACGATATACCAGGCTCTGAAAGTAAAAGCACAACTTTAGAGAAAATGATATTAGATTCTGACGATATAATATATGGTGTAGGTTATTATGACGGTTATGGCTATGATGGATGGTGGACTACTAACGGTTGGGCTATAAAAATAGATAATTCAGGAAATGTATTATGGGATAAGTCTTATGGGGGTATTGAAGGGGAAGGTTTTAGAGATGCATGCATAAGTAGTGACAACAACATTCTTTTATTAGGGTATCAATATTTAAGGGATTCATTAGCCACTGCAGTTTGGATAAATAAAATTGATACAGCGGGAAATGTGCTTATTGAGAAGATCATACACTCAGGGGAGGAAGGATTAGGAGTTATAGGAAATGCTTTAACAAAAAGTGTTGATGGCGGGTATTGTATTGGAGCGGATATAAGTAAGATTGGAATTCATGATAATTGGCTTATTAAACTTGATGCTGGTTGCGATACAATATGGACAAAATTATATAGCTCTGAAGATTATAGCTTTATAAATTCTGTTCATCTTACAAATGATAATGGTTATGTTCTTTGCGGTCAAACAGGAGGCAGCGGAATTGACTGGGACTGGACTGATTTATGGGTAATAAAAGTAGATCAGGAAGGAAATTTAGCTTCTATAGAAAATAATGAAGAGTTTGTTCAAGATTTCAAACTTTACCAAAATTACCCGAATCCGTTTAACAATGGAACAAAAATTCAATTCAACCTTGAAGAAGCTGCAGAAATAGAACTTAATATTTATAATGCCAAAGGAGAACTTGTTCAGAATCTTGTTCAAAGCAAGCTTAACAAAGGTAAACACGACTTTTCGTTTAAGGCTGTTGATATAAATTCCGGTGTTTATTTTTACAGGCTGAATGTTGATGGAGTTGCGAAAGACACAAAAAAAATGTTATATTTAAAATAATTTCATCTTGACAATGCAACATAAAGGTTGTATATTTGGATTATGAACGGTAAAGAGCTGATAAAGATATTTCAGAAGCATGGCTGAGTCTTGGATAGGATTAACGGAAGCCATCATATTATGATCAAAGAAAACGAAAGGTCAGTTCCGATTCCGGTTCATGCGAGTAAAGACATTCCGAACGGATTAGTTCAGAAGATTTTGAAAGCAGGAAAAATAAAAACCTGAGGTGAAATTATGCTCTACTACGCTAAAATACAAAAAGAAGACGATGCTTATATCGTTACCTTTCCTGATCTTCCGAATATAAATACTTTTGGTGACAGCCTTGAAGAAGCATTGAGAAATGCAGAAGAAGCTTTAAACGGTTCACTTGAATCTGATTTTGAAAGAGGATTTAAATTTACTAAACCCAAAGAATACAAAGGGGAAGATTTTTATAAAATTTACTTATATCCGCACATAGTAGTATCTTATAAACTTAGGCAGATCAGAGCTGGTAAATCGCAAATTGATATAGCTAAAAAACTGGGTATTTCATATCAGGCTTACCAAAAGCTCGAAAATCCGAGAAAATGCAATCCTACGGTTAAAACATTGGAAAAAATCGCAAAAATTTTTGATAAAGAACTCGAATTTGTTTTTAAGTAACTAAACAGTCTAATTGACACACATACGCTTAAATTGCCACATAGGGTCTAGAATAAAAAATTAATGGAGGCTAACGGTCATGGCTATAAGCTCACAAGTCAACATAACACGGTCAAGTCATATAGCCAATGTTGTGGGCTGTAGTAGTTTTTCACAGGCACTTCGGGACTTATGTCTATCAGGGTTGTTTTATGCATTGATCTCACATTGGCACATTTTATCTTAATAATAACATCTTCCTTGTAATAGAATTATCTGCTGTAGTCAGCTTATAAAAATATATACCTGAGTTTAATCCTGTAGCATCAAAATGTACAGAATGTAATCCTGTATCTTGAATGCCATCTAAAAGGATTTTTATCAGTTCGCCTTTCGAGTTAAATACGGCGATATTTACATTACATTTACTTTGTAAATTGAATTTGATCTCAGTTTCGGGATTAAACGGATTGGGATAGTTCTGATAGAGTTCTGTTGTCTGAGGCAGAAACGGGCTTTCGATCTCAGTACCGTTTTCATCGGTTTTAACTACCCAAACATCTTTACCGCCGAAACCAAATGAATCCGTATAACCAGTCATTATATACCCGCCGTCAGCTGTTTGGATCACAGAATAAAACCTGTCATCCCCTTCTCGTCCGTATGTTTTTTTCCAGGTTTCGTTACCTTCCGGGTCGGTTTTAATTAACCACGCATCTGCTAAACCAGTTGATATATTTTCAGTATATCCGGCTAAGATATATCCACCGTCATCAGTTATATCTAAAGAGCGGCCGACAGTATTTTCATCAAGAAAATTACTATTGCCATAATATTTTTCCCATATTTTCTCGCCATTCTCATCAGTTTTGATAAGTTTTGCAAGATCACCGTATGCCTCTTGATCTGTCAGACCAAAAATTATATAACCGTCATCTGTTGTATTTTTCAATGTATATCCCATGCTGAATGAAAATAAACCGTTGTATGTTTTACTCCATATTTCATTTGCCATAGAATCAGTTTTCACTAAAGTGAGTACTACATTCTCAGATTCATCTTCTGTTGTACCGATGAATGCGAAACCGCCTTCTTTTGTTTGTAAGATTGATCTACCATTTACATTATAAGAGTAATATTTTCTCCAGATTTCTTTTCCTTCAGAATCAAGCTTTAGAAGTAAATCATACTGAAAACCTCCGCCAAAACCTCCATCCTCGCAGATTATAATATATCCATTGTCTTTGGTCTGGATGATTTGAAAAGCGGCACTACACATTTGGCTGTCATTAATATCCTGATAATACCAAAGGATATTACCATCTATATCAGTTTTAATAACAAAAATATCTGTATGTAACCAACCCATATACATCGCATCAATACTACCTGCTACGACATATCCGCCGTCATTTGATTCAATTACCGAATAACCGACATTGTAAGGATAGCTTACATCAGTAAAAACAGCGCCAGATACCCAAAACAGCCAATCTATTTCACCGGCTGGGTATAACTTTGTCATGATAAGGAATGTATATGTGTAATCAAGTGAATCAATCATGTCGCCTGCAATAAGATATCCGCCGTCAGAGGTTTGGCATACGGCATTGCCGTGATCATCCCATTCTGCACCTAAATTCTTCTCGAAAGTAATTGAACCTGATAATGAAAATAAAAGAAAAAAGATATGTATTAGTACCAGTTTTATTTTCATGTCAACCCTCCAAAAATTTTGAGAAATCCTTAAAGTATAATAAATGTGCCAATGTCATAAAACAAACCTTTTTTTAACTAGAATAAAAACTACTATTGCCCACAACGGTCATGGCTAAAAGCGCTACACCAGTCGTAAAAACCAGACAGCGTCATGTAGCCAATGTTGTGGGATAGTAGTAATTAGCCACTCATCAGGTTTATTGAGCACTCATATACGGCCACTCTCCAAGTGAGTATGGCTACGTACCTTATAAATGCTCTACCTTTCTGCAATTCTATTATTTCAATTAAATAACTCTACCGAATAAAACTCATCTCAGCCTTAGATTTGGGATTTCTTTCTGCAAACCTTTCTGCAAACCTTTCTGCAAACCTTTCTGCAAACCTTTCTGCAAACCTTTCTGCAAACCTTTCTGCAAACCTTTCTGCAAACCTTTCTGCAATAGGGGATTATCTTTCTGCAATTGTTTCATCTCTATTCGTTTAGTAACTTGAGTCTTTCAATTCTCTCTTTTGCTTCTTCAACTGCAACTTTGATCTTTTCTTCCAATATCTTTCTCGGCGGGAGTTCAGTCCAATATTCAGCTACCAATATACCGTCTTTATGCATTTCCAGTAATTCGATCTGTTCTCTGCTTGTCTCTGTACAAAGTATCAAACCTACTGGGGAAGCTTCATCTTCTTTTCGCTCGTATTTATTCAGCCATTTCAGATATAACTCCATCTGACCTTTATATTTAGCCTGAAACTTTCCGATCTTAAGCTCGATAGCAACAAGGCGTTTTAAATTTCTGTTATAGAAAAGTAGATCAAGATAAAAGTCATCGCCGTCAATTATCATCCTCTTCTGCCTCTCAACGAACGCAAAGCCTCTTCCAAGCTCCATGATGAAATTTTCAAGATCTCTTAAAATTGCGCTTTCCAAATCTTTTTCAAGAAAGCTATTTTTTAATCCGAAAAAATCAAGCATATATGGATCCTTGAATTCTCCGAGCATTCTGTTTCCCTGTAACGACAATTGAGAGTCTGCTATAAATGATCTTTCGAAGGCTTTCAGAGACATTTGTTTTCTGAGATCGCGAACGCTCCATGATTCATTTAATGTTTTTTTAGCATAGAACAAACGGGAATCTGTATTTTTCACCGGAAGCAAAAGAAGGAAGTGCGACCAGGTCAGTTTTTGAGCAAGTGTCACGACAATTTCGTATGAGTCAAACAGTTCCGCGAACTGAAGCATTCTACGCAGGTTTTTATCCTCAAAGTTATTACCGTGAATCTGTACAAGCAACTTGGAAAGTGTCACGACAATCTGCTTTCCGTATTCAGCTCTCTTATTCTGTAAAACATGTTCATTTATTCTCCTGCCAACATTCCAGAATAAGGTAATCAGTTCACTGTTCGATAAATCTATAATCCGATTCTTACTGTTATAAATCAGTTCAGAAATATCTTTAAACAATTTCTTTTCACTCTGGACGATTTTATTTTCGCTTACAGTTAGATCGTATTTTTCAGGTGTTTTCTTTTTTGTCATTTAGGAATACCTTTTGCAAAATTAATAATTTATAAATCTTTTTCTATTTCTTCAAGTAATTTAGAATTCTGCTCATCGATATCATTCATTATTTCTAACATGTCTTCTTTATTAGTACCGTTTCGACTTATAATGCTACCGTATTTTTTTACAGTATTCGTAATATCTCTATATTTTTTTCTAGCCTTTTCAGGCATAGACAATTCTTTAGCCTCAATTTCATCGGTTATTTCTTTCCATTTACCAGAAGACTCTTTTAACATCGCGTTATATTCATTTGAATTTTTTGATGATGCAAGACAAACTAAAGTTGATTTCGCGGTTATATTTAATTTTTTCACTAAAGTATGTACTTCTTTCAGATTATCTATTCTGTTTTTCTTCTCATTCATCTTAGATTTAATCCATTCAGCTACAACTTGATTTATAGCACCTTTAAAAAAAAGAGCTATCGCTAGTATAATATTAATAATAAAACTTAGTAATAAAGCTATATCTTCCAACTAGACCTCGAATATACTATTTTGTAAAATCACTTGAAGTTATAAGGATTGATTTACCTTCAAAAAATAATTCAAATTCACCGCATTTTATTTTTTCTTCAGCTTTCGAATGTATTATATCTATGTTATCTTCGAATGCTTTCTTATTGGAATCATCGCTCCCATTAGAATTAAAAATTTTAATCAAGGCTTCGTCAGTAATCTCGCAAGTTATCTGCTTTTCATTTTCAAGAATAGCTAAAAAAGCGATACGATGACCATTTGTAATACCTCCGATAGCAATTAATCCGTCTTTGAATCTCATGGTTTTTATCTCCTGATTTTAATTGATATAACGATAATATTTTTCTTTTATTTCCTTACATATCCTTAGTAAATCCTGTGTTTTTGAATCAGTATCGGGATAAACAATTTTTTTTTCAACTCCATCTTTTTTAAGCATTCCAACTATTTGTTGTCTGTCAGGTTCATGTATCTGAAGACGAAGAATACTTTGATTTATTTTTTTATGATAATCAAATTCAACTACTCTCTGGGCTTCATGATTAAATGAATGAATTGTAAAAGCACCTCGCTGAGCATTTAATCTTTCATTCCAATAACTAAAATCAGGTTTGTAAACAGTATATGATTCAGCCATAAAAGGTGACAATTTCTGATCTGCGATATCTTGATCATCTACTAAATATACGAATACTTCAGAAATTTTATCAAATCCTTCTTCTATATCTTCGTTACATGCAAACCATAAAGCAATAAAAGGATCTAATGTCCAATCAAGTAGCCTTGTAGGCATTTTATAATGCTGAGCAAGAGATAGAAGTTCCCAATCATTTCGAAATTTACTATAAAATTCTGGATAGAGTCTTTTCAACTTTTGTTTGAACTCTTCAAGCATTTGTTTTTCAATATCAAAAAAATTAACAACTTGTTTGTATCTATAAACTTGAGGAAATAAACTGTAAGAAGAAGTTGTCTGACCCCTGAATATTATTTTTGAGTTTGGAAATTTATTAAGTAAATTATTAGTTATTTCTGCAAAATGATGTAAATCGTTAACCAATTCAGTATCTCTAAGAAACATTCTACCTTCTAAAAGGTCATTTATGATATCTAAAGCAGGATTAAATACTGTTTGAAAGCGATAATCCTCCATTCTATTTCCACCCCATCACATTTCCGTTTTCATCGGTTTTTATAATTAAAACATCTCCATGAAATGTTGGAGTAGTAGAATATGAAAAACCTCCCAATACAATTCCGTTATCGCTTGTTAAATCTAAAGAATGTCCTATATCTTGCAAAGTAACACCATAATTTTTTCTCCATATTTCACTGCCCGAATTGTCAATTTTAAGCAGAAAGTAATCAAAATCCTGATCTGTTATTTTAGAATATCCTGTTAGAAATATTTCATTTGAATTGTTTACTTTACCTTCATGAACCATCAATGAACTCGAATATTGAGGATAAGTATTTTGCCAAAGAATATTTCCTTCTGAATCAATTTTTATTACCCATCCACTAGAATCTTTTACTCCACAAATTAGATAGGTATTATCTGACATTTTACAAATTGACTTTGCGTACTCATGGCTAATACTATCTCCGTATGTTTTTTCCCATAGAATATCACCTATTGAATTGAGCTTTATAATCCAAATATCTGGAGTAGTTGTGCCTTCGTAATTTTCTTTTTTCCCAACAAGCAACAGTGAATTATCAAGCGTTTCAACTGATGCTGCGAAACTATTATCCTTAAATTGATCACCGAGTTGCCCCTTCTCCCAAACTCTATCTCCGTTTGAATCAACTTTAATTGTGTAACCTTGTGACCTCCCAATATCTATTATAGTAGAACCAACTATAAAATATCCACCATCAGCAAGATTAGTTATACCATAGCCCGTATCGGAATAAGAGGTTCCGTAATTTTTACTCCATTCGATGTTACCAGTCGCATCTGTTTTTACAATCCACACATCTTGATTCGTCCCATCGGTAGTATATGAAGCTGTATTACCCGTTAAAATAAAACCATTATCTGAAGTTAAGTTCATATACTGACCTGTCTCACCTTCGGTACCACCGTAATTTTTTTCCCATTCATAATTTCCTGTTTCATCTAGCTTAATCAGATAGAAATCATTTAACCCATTTGAATTATTGTATGTAGTCACAGTAGATCCAAATATTGCGTACCCATTGTCATTTACTTTTTTAATTTTTAACGGGTCATACATCTGATCACCATAAGTCTTCATAAAAGTAACAACTCTCGGATCATTTGGATTGTTTTTTGCGACACGGAAACCAAACGAGTTGTAATAGTTATATTGTGGACAAGTCCCGCTACGTAGGTAGCTCTTTATTTGACTATAATCTTGCCAGTTCCCACCACGCATTACTCTGTCACTGCCAACTGATGCGCCTATTGGATCAATTTGATCTTCTATCGTGTAAATATCTTTCCAATCCCAGCAAAATTCTGAAAGATTGCCTGCCAAGTCGCTAAAGCCTAATTCGCTATCTCCATTTAAGTATGAACCAACTCCAACTACGCCACTGTTATTATTATTGAAATTGCAATAAGTTGCATCAGGTGCCGTCTCGCCCCAAGGATAAGTTCTGCTGTCATTGTATCTTGCTGCATGCTCCCATTCTGCTTCGGTAGGTAATCTGTAGCCGTTTTCGTACCATCGACATTCTACAGCATCCCATGTTGCGTTTTGACTTATGGGCACTGCTCCCCAATTGTTTGGATTTGTAGAGTTGTTTATTACATAGCATGGCTGTAATCCTTCGGTTATGCTTCGTTTATTACAGTAAACAAGAATGTCGTACCAGCTTACATAGTAAACAGGATAGTTGTCGCCAACTCCGTAATCATGTGCAGGATTTGATCCCATGATGTCTGCCCATTCTTTTTGAGTAGTTTCGTATTTAGCCATGTAGTAGCTATGAGTTAAAGTGACTTCGTGTACGGGTTCTGCTACTCCGACCTGTCCCATCTGAAATGTGCCTGCAGGTACGAGGATCATTTGATTGTCTGTCTGCTTTGCCCAAGCTTCAGCGACGGCTGATGTTGCGCTCAGGTCTGTTCCAGAATATGCTTTAACTCTGTAGTAGTATTTTCCGGTGTCGGCTACAGTTTCGTTCCAAGTAACTAAGTTGGCTGCTACCTGTGCATAATCATCTACCCAGGCATCTCCATTATATTTTCTGTCTATTTTGAAGCCTGTTTCGCCGTTAGAATTATCCTGCCATGTGAGAGTTATGCCCATTCCGATGACATTTGTGAACAGATTTGTAGGCGCGGGAAAAAGGTTGTTTATAATGCCAGTATCGGTCGTGGTGGAATACGCTGTAGAATAATACGCTTTTACTCTGTAAAGTATGTTCGCGTTGACGACAGCGCTGTTGTCTGTGTATTCTTTTACATTCGTGCCGACGGTCGCATAAGAGTTAGTCCAGACATCGTTCACTTGCCTGTCTATTATGTATCCGGTTTCGTTAAGGCTGTTATCAGTCCATGTTATTTTTATTGAGTTGATATCGAGTTTAGAATAGCTGAGGTTCGTTGGAGCTGGGATTGTGTTGTTGATTATTTCGGAATAGAGATAATTTGAGAAATTGGAACCGGATTTACCGTAAATTCTGTACTGTACCGTCTGATTTACTGCTACGCTTGGTTCAGTCCATGTTATTACATTTGAACCTACTGTCGCATAAGATATAGCCCATGCGCCTCCGTTTACTTGCCTGTCAATAATAAAGCCCTCTTCACCGGTGCTGTTATCTGTCCAGTTGAATTTTATGCTTGTTAAGCTCAGTCTTTCTGTTGTAAGTCCCGAAGGCGGTGGAAAGGTAATGTCGCCGATGTCAGCTGCGGTATAAACTGAATAAGAAGTGTTTTTGTATGCTCTTATGCGATAAGCGAGGCTGTCGCTAATGCTTGCGGAAGTGTCTGTCCAGGTTTCTATGTCAGCTAAGGTTGTATGAACATTTGTTACCCATACACCTGAAGAATTCTTTTTATCTATGATAAATCCCTGTTCGCCTGCGCTGTTATCTGTCCAGACAAGTCTGACCGTGCTCAAATCAATTTGACTTAAAAATAAATTGGATGGCGCGGGGAAAATATTGTTAAAAGATATTGATTCGGCGTAATCTGAATATTCTGTGCCGACATAAGAATAAACTCTATACTGAATAGTTTGGTTTATATCTGCTGATGTATCTGTAAAAGAAACCGTATCTGTTGGTACAGTGGAAATATTAGTCCATGTGCCTCCACCGACTTTCTTGTCGATCTTGAATCCCTGCTCACCCGACGTATTATCGTTCCATTTCAGTTTTACTGAATTAACATTCAGGCTGGTCATAGAAAGGTTCGTCGGCGCGGGGATCGAATTTGCGAAAGTCTGCGTAACTGTGGGCTGGGAAGTATAAACCCCTTTGTAGCCGTAAATACGGTATTTTAAGCTGTCATTAAGAACCGCAGAAGAGTCAGTCCAAGATTCTTTATCATCATCAAGAACTGTATAGCTGTTTTGCCAGATCCCGTTGGAATATCTGTCGATTTTGAAGCCGTCTTCTCCGTTTGTGTTATCAGACCAGTTCAATTGAACAGTATTAATATCCTTTTTAATGTAACTCAGGTTTGCGGGAGCTGCGAACTCATTATAAACAGATTTTTCTATACCTTCCGACAGGTTTTTATCGTAGCCTACTCTTACTCTGTAAAAATTAGTCTCATTAATTGCAGCCAGCGAATCTGTGAAAAAAGAAAAATTCTGTGTGAAAACTTTGTATTTCTCCTGCCAGACACCGTCCACTCCTATTTTTTTATCTACCTGAAATGTATAACCGGGCGTATTATAATAATCTGAATCCCAAATTACTTTTATCTGATCGATTTTCTTGATCTCGAGCGAGACATTGTTTAGAGCGGTTACATTTCCCCATCCCGGATCGAAAGGGTTCGAGTGCTCAAGGTCGGAACATGCCCATATTATTAGAAGTAAAGCTATTGATGATAAGATTAAAGAAATTTTCTTCATTTTAAACTATCCCCTGAATTTTAGAACTTACTTTCTTTATACCATGCGTAGAAAAAATATCCAAGCGGTACAACTGAGACGCTGAATGTTACATCACGATACATATAATTGCTGTCAGCTTTATCGTAATAATCTAAAGCAGAAGCTGTAGTATTGGCGGATTCATAATCCGCGTAATATGATGAGCCCTGTGCATTGAAATAAGTTCCAAGACCTGCGGAACCGACAAACGCGCCTAAAGCGATCCACTTTTGAGTACTCCAAAATCTTTTATCTTTCTCATTAAGCTCGCGTGAAAGTTTATATTTTTCTGTTTCCTGCTCTATTCTGGCCTTTTCCAGGTCATGCTGTCTTTTTTCAGCCTCAGCGATCCTTTGAGCTTCGAGGTTCTCAGCCTGTAATTTTCTTTCCGCTTCAAGTCTTTCAGCTTGGGCTTTGCGTTCGGCTTCGATTCTCTCGAGTTTGATTTTCTCTCTTTCCTGATATTCAGCTAGAATTTGTTCTTCGTCAACTTCAGCACTGACTTTGTAGAATATCACAGTATTAAGCCTGTCAATATTTTCTTCAATGACCTTTACATCTGTTATCAGAGCTTCGGCATTCGCCATGATCTCATCTTGTTCGGTCATATAATTACGAATTATAGTTTCGCTACGCAAAAATGTCGCGAATTTCTCTACCGCGTCTCTTTTTGCTAAAGTCTGACACTTTTGTTTTGCGTCAATCAAAGTTTCGGCGTCGCTGTATGAATAAGTATATTCGCCGTAAATCATCTTTGAATATGAGACGGCAAAAGTGAAAAATAAAATGAGAGCGAAAACTCGCTTCATATTAACCCCCGGTAATATTGATGTTCTTTCAATTCTAAAATATGATTATTTATTTTACGATGTTTTTTCAAACTGACCTCAATTGCAGAAATACTCATGATTCATGGTTCTAACTCCTATTGCAGAAAGATAATCCCAAATCTTAGTTTTTCAAATGAAATAATTATTGTTTCTCCCCGATAAATTAATCTTTACCAGTAAGCTCAATAAACCCTCACTAGAATTCTAATTACTATTTCCCACAACGGTCATGGCTAAAAGCGCCCCACCAGTCGTATAAACCAGACAGCGTCATGTAGCCAATGTTATCAGATGTAATCTAAACGAAAACAAAAACAATAACAAGGTCAGAATTTGAAATACTCCAAGTTAGAAATCCATACCCGACCAACTAGATTAACATCTGCACAAATGGAATCTCTTACAAGGCTGAATAAATACAATTTAAGGGCTTTTGCAGTCGATATTACTGATATAGGCTGCGTATTTACGCCTTGTTCTGAA
>Ga0209467_1000798_pt1 | contig 35588 bp, 29 predicted proteins | sample Higcelwee11metaG_FD_187175 | JGI IMG/M metagenome (GOLD analysis project Ga0209467, IMG submission 187175) | Freshwater pond sediment microbial communities from the University of Edinburgh, under environmental carbon perturbations - High... | ecosystem: Environmental > Aquatic > Freshwater >... | reverse complement strand
GAGGTGGCCGTGGGCCGCATCCCGGCCGACACGGCGGCGGAGGCCCAGACCGCCATCGCCAAGATCATCGCCTTCGAAACCACGGCCAACCCGTTCAAGGCGCTTCTGGCCGGCGAAAAGATGGACAACAACGCCACCCCTACCTGGGGCGGCGACCGCATGGACTATCTGTATGCGGCCATGAACGGCATGTCCCGGGACACCCTGTACGACCGGGATCTGGCCCCGAACACCTGGACCTCCTCCACCTTGCAGTCCATGCTGTCCGGCAACGCCTACAACATGGTCTTCCACTTAGGCCATGCCAACGTCACCTACAGCATGCGGCTTATGAACTTCAATCTGGACGCCCTCGCCAATTCGAAATACTTCCTTGTCTACACGCAGGGCTGCTATTCCAGTTCCTTCGACGGCCGGATGATTGATGGCAGCTACTCCGCAACGGACAGCATGGGCGAGGAGTTCCTGGTCAGAAACTCCCACGGCGCCTTCGCCACCCTCGGTAATTCCCGCTACGGCTGGTACAATCCGGGAACCTACGTGGCGGGCTGCTCGAACCTCGTGCACCGCAAGTTCGTGGACGCCGTGTTCCAGTCGAACACCCGCCGTCTGGGGCTGGCCAACAACGCCTCCAAGGCGGCCCTCTCCTACACCGAGTCGGTCTATCGCTGGATCAGTTTCGCCGTGAACCTCATGGGCGACCCGGCCACCCCCCTGAACCTGAACTGCTCGGACACGTCCATCGCCATGTCCCTGGTCACGCCCGCGGCCCCCTTCCGGGCCAGACAGGCCACGCCCAACCTGATCCAGGCCCGCCTGAACACGGGCTGCGGCGATGTCCTGCCCGGGGCCACGGTCCAGGCGTCCTTCACCACCGGGGACGCGCCGGTCACCCTGTACGACGACGGCGTCCACCAGGACGGGGTGGCCGGGGACGGCCTGTACGGCGGGATATGGACCCCGGCCAACGTGGCCGAAAGCGCCAGCCTGACCGTGACGGCCTCGAAGACCGGATATTACACGGTCACCCAGGGGATTTCCGGGATCGTGATCGGCCCAAGCCCCTACGTGATGTCCTCCGGAACCTACTCCTGGGTGGACGACGCCTCGGGCGCCACCCTTTTCACCAACGCCCAGGGCTATTCCAGCCAGGTCGATCTGGGGTTCGCCTTCCCCTTCTACGGCCAAACATACAGCTCCATGCACGTCTATTCCAGCGGGGCCATCAGCTTCACCACCAGCGGCGGCAACGGGTACAACACCGTCATCCCCAGCGCCACGTCGCCCAACGCCCTGGTGGCCGTGTACTGGGACGATCTGGCCGAGGAGACGGCCCTGGGCAGCCGGGTGTCCTGGCAGCGTATCGGAACCTCGCCCGACTCCCGGGTGGTGGTGACCTGGCGCAACGTGCGCCACGTCTACGAGTCCGTGACCACCGCCCCGGCCACCTTCCAGGTGATCCTGTCCGAACGCACCGGACAGATCACCATGCAGTACGCCAACGTGACCTTCGGCAACAGTTCCTTTTCCAAGGGGGCCAGCGCCACGGTGGGCATCGAGAACGCGGACGGCTCGGACGGGGTGCAGTACAGCGCGCTCACGCCCAGCCTGAGCGCCGGGCAGGCCGTGGTGTTCACCCCGAAGACGGACGGTGCGATCGCGCCGATCATAATGCAGCTGTTGTTGGAAGAACAATAGGCCGCCTTCTCCCTTTGGGCCGTAAAAAAACGCCCCGGCGGCCATGCGGTCGCCGGGGCGTTGACGTTTCGGTTCACGTCGGGGCAGAGGCGCTTTACGCCATGAGCCCCTGGATGCGTACGGTCAACTCCCGCAACCGGTCAAGCTTCTCATGGGCGGCCCGGGACTTCTCCCGCTCCTTCTCCACCACCTCGGCCGGGGCCCGGGAGGTGAAGCTCTCGTTGTGCAGCTTTTTCTCGACCATATCCAGTTCCTTGGCCACCTTGGCCTCTTCCTTGGCCAGCCTGGCCAATTCCGAGGTGAAATCCACGGCCCCGGCCAGGGGCACGAACAGGGCGCAGCTTCCGGCCGCCGCCGCCGCCGAGGCCTTGGGCGCGACCACCTCGGTCCCGACCTCGAAGCGGTCCAGGCGGGCCAGGAAACGGATGAGCTCCTCGCAGGCGGCAAGGCTGGCGGTCTCGGCCTCGGAGGTGGTTTTGACCAGGGCGGTGAGCTTTAAGGCCGGGGAGATGCCCAGTTCGGCCCGGATGTTGCGCACCCCGACCACCACCTGGCGCAAGAGCTCCATGGCGGCGGCCGCCGCTTCGGTGCGCAGGTGCGGCCGGGCGGCCGGAAAGGGCATAAGCGCCAGATCGGGCTGCGAACCCCCCGGCAGCCGACTCCAGATCTCCTGGGTCACGAAGGGCATGATGGGGTGCAAAAGCGTCAGAAGCTCGGAAAGGACCGTCCACAACACGCGCTTGGCGGCGGCGATGCGGGCCTCGTCCCCGGACGCCATGTCCACCTTGACCATCTCCAGGTACCAGTCGCAGAATTCGTGCCACAAAAAGCCGTATAGCTCCTGGGTGGCCTCGTTGAACCGGTAGCCGGACAAAGCCCCGGACACGGCCTCCTTCACCGACTCCAGGCGGTCCAGAATCCAGGCGTGGGCCGGACCGGCCTGGGCCGCCACAGCCAGATCCACGTCCGGGATGTCCTCGCCCAGGTTCATGAGGGAGAACCGGGCCGCGTTCCACAGCTTGTTCACGAAATTGCGGTAGCCCTGGATGCGTTCCTCGGACAGCTTGATGTCCCGGCCCATGGCCGCAAACGAGGTCAGGGTGAAACGCAGGGCATCGGTGCCGTAGCGGTCCACCATGACCAGGGGGTCGATGACGTTGCCCGTGGACTTGCTCATCTTCTTGCCCTCGGCGTCGCGCACCAGGGCGTGGATGTAGACCTCCCGGAAGGGCACGTCGTCCTGGAAGTGCAGGCCCATCATCATCATCCGGGCCACCCAGAAAAACAGGATGTCAAATCCCGTGACCAGGACCGAGGTGGGATAGAAGGCGCGCACCTCGGGGGTGTCGTCGGGCCAGCCCAGGGTGGAAAAGGGCCACAGGGCCGAGGAGAACCAGGTGTCCAGCACGTCCTCGTCCCGGACAAGGCGCGACCCGGCGCATTTGGGACAGGACGCAGGGTCCGTGCGGGCCACGATGAGCTCCCCGCACTCCTCGCAGGTCCAGGCCGGGATGCGGTGCCCCCACCAGATCTGGCGGGAGATGCACCAGTCGCGGATGTTGTCCAGCCAGTCGTAATAGGTCTTGGTCCACTGCTCGGGATAGATGTTCGTGCGGCCGTCTTCCACGGCCTTGCGGGCCACGGCGGCCAGGGGGGCGGCGCGCACGAACCACTGCTTGGACACGAAGGGCTCGATGACCGTCTTGCAGCGGTAGCACTCGCCCACGTTGTGCTCGTAGTCCTTGACCGCCTCGAGCAGTCCCAGGGCCGAAAGATCGTCCAGGACGGCCTGGCGGCAGGCCAGACGGTCCAGGCCGCGATATGCCGGCGGGGCCTCGTCGTTGATGACGCCTGCGCCGTCCATGACCGAGATGCAGGCCAGGCCGTGCTTTCGGCCCAGCTCGAAGTCGTTCATGTCGTGGGCCGGGGTGACCTTGAGGCAGCCCGTGCCGAACTCCCGCTCCACATAGGCGTCGGCGATGATCGGGATGACCCGCCCGACCAGGGGCAGGACCACGCAGGCCCCGATCAGGTCCGCATATCGCTCGTCCTCGGGATGCACGGCCACGGCCGTATCCCCGAGCATGGTCTCGGGCCGGGTGGTGGCCACGGTGACGAAACGATCCGTACCCTGCACGGGATAACGGATGTGGTAGATTTTGGAGGCATGGGGCGCGAACTCCACCTCCAGGTCGGCCAGGGCCGTCTGGCAGCGCGGACACCAGTTGATGATGTAGTCGCCCCGGTAGATCAGGCCGTCCTCGAAAAGCCGTACGAACACCTCGCGCACGGCCCGGGACAAGCCCTCGTCCATGGTGAAGCGCTCCCGGGTCCAGTCCACCGAGGCCCCCAGGCGCTTGATCTGGTTGACGATGCGGCCGCCGTACTGGGCCCGCCATTCCCAGACGCGCTCAATAAACTTCTCCCGCCCCAGATCCTCGCGGGTCTTGCCTTCGGCGGCCAGGGCGCGTTCCACCACGTTCTGGGTGGCGATGCCCGCGTGGTCCGTGCCGGGCACCCACAAGACCTTGCGGCCGAGCTGGCGATGGAAGCGGCACAGGATGTCCTGCAGGGTGATGTCCAGGGCGTGGCCCATGTGCAGGGCCCCGGTGACGTTGGGCGGCGGGATGACGATGCAGTAGGGATCCCCGGGGCCGTCCGGGTCCGGGGTGAAGGTCTTGTGCTCCCGCCAGTAGTCGATCCACCTGGATTCGACCTCGGCCGGTTCATACCCGCTTGGCAGCGCCTCGGTGGCCATGCTGTGCTCCTTGGGATTGCGGCAATACGCATCACGCCGAAACGCCATCCTGAAACCAGGGGCGCTTCGGCGCGAAGGAAAGAAAACGGGGGGCCGGGCGTCAGGACGCGGCGGCCAGACGGCGGGAGCGCTTCTTGAGCTTGTTGATCTTGCGCCGCAAAATCACCCGCTCCTCACGCGGCATCGCCGCCCCGGCCTCCAGCTTCTTGGCCCGCAGGGTCTTGGCCTGGCGCTTCATGGCCAGGATCTGCCCCTTGTAGGGAGACCCCACGGGGCCTTCCTCGCCGCCAAGTCCCAACACCTTCTTGATGTCGGCCAGAAGCTCGTCCTTGCCCATGCCCGAAGCGCCGACGACCTGCGGCAGCTGCTTCATGGCCAGATCGCGCAATTCCTTGGCGGTCATCTTCTCCAGGGGCTTTTTCAGCTCCAGTTGCATACCTTCGCTCATATCCTTTTCGCCTCCAGGTCCGTATTCGTCGCCTTCTTGCGGCGGCCCGCGCGTCGCGCGGGCGCCTGAAAAAAGCGCACGTATTTTTCGTAACACCGCCCAACAGGCGTGGCCGGGTCCAGCTTGCCGAGCAATCCGCCCAGATTCGCCGGCCGAACGGCCTGCGGGGCATGAAAAATCGGACGCGCCTCCTGCGGCGCGTCCAGGGAAACTCGACCTCCTATCAGGTCGAACTGTATCTTGTCAAAAGCGTTTTGCCCAAGCCAGGCATTCACCCGCGCAAGCATCTCGGGAACGGCGAAGGTCATCTCCTGCATAACCACCGGATCGTCCACCCCAAGCCGCAACGTGCCCTCGCGATGCCCCAGGGGCCTGGCGTGTCCGGCCAACTCCGCGCCCACCACCTCGGGCCAGGCCTGGTACAGGTCCACCACCCGGCAGGCCCGCCGAGCCTCGGGGCGTCCCAAAAAGACCGCCAGGAGTTCGGCCGCCGTCTTCATGACGTCCTCACGCCGGGCATGGTCCGTCGGCTCACGCCGCCGCCGACACAGGCGTTCGGGGAAAAGAACCTTTCGCGCCGCAGGCCCGGCGCATGGCGCGCCATGCGGCAGCCAGACGCTGCGCCACGGCCCGGGCGAAAATCCGCCGTACAGGGCGACCGCCGCATCAGGAGATGTCGTCCACCACCCGGCCGGTGTCGGATTCGATGGTGGATTTGACGGATACCGTGCGGGGAACCACGTCCGGGGCCACGGTCTGGGTCGCCTCCAGGGTCTTGACATAGGAACGCAGGGACTGGGAGGCGATGCTGTCGCTTACCTCGCTGAGCTTGGCCACATCCTTGAGAAATTCCAGTTGACCTTCCACAAGCTTTACAGACATGCGCGACTCCTTTCTGGAACCGCCAGGATATCCATTCAGGCAGGGCGTTGTAAAGGGGCCCCGGGCCAGGCCGCCCGGGCCGCCGGACACTCCGCCCCGTCCAGCAGGCCACCCGGAAGCCGTCGCCAAAACCACGGCAGGCCGTTTCCAACCCCAGCGCCCCATGCACCCGGGCAACGCCGCATCAGGGCTCGTAGTTGATGCGGCAATACTTGATGCACTGGTTCTGGGCCATGTTCACCATGGACGCGCACCGGTTCATGACGCTGCCCTGGGCCAGACTCGCGGCGTAGTCCCGGCAGATATCGAGACAATGCCCCAGGGAGCCGGGCTCTTTTTCCAACAGGTCGGCCAAGGGATAGCAGATGTCCATGCTGGAGCAGGAACTGTTTTTCTCGCCGCCGCTGGCCAGGCACAGCCCTCGGAAGCTCGACAGGGACATGGCCTGTTTGCTCACGCAACCGCTGCACGCCAGACAGGCCAGGACCAGGCAGGACAAGACGAGGCGGCGCATAGGGGGCTCCTTGGGATGCGGAACCGTCCGCCGCCGCATCCCGGGGGTTCAAAATTTCGGAAAATCGATGACGATGGGCTTGCCCGTCCGCCTGGCCGCCCCGCCGTCCATTCCCACCCGGGGCATGATCTCGGCCAAAAGCCCGTCCGCTTCGGGGTGTCCGGGTTCCAGGGACACAAGGGACTGCACGGCGGCATGGGCCTTGTCCCACTTGCGCCCGGCCACGAACAGCCGGGCCATGGCCAGATAGGCCGCAGGCGTGCCGCCGATATACTTGACGGCCCCCTTGAGATATTTCTCCGCCTTGCCCGGCTCCCCGGCCTCCCGGCAGGCGTCGGCGGCCGCGATGTAGGAGAAGCCGTCCCGCCGGTCGGTCTCCAGGGCCTTGTCGAAAAAGGGCAGGGCGTCCAGGGGGAATCCGGCCTTGGCCAAAAGCATCCCCGCCTCGCGCCACACCCCGGGGCGCTCGGGATGGCGTTCGCACAGGGCGTTGAGCAACCGCCTGGCGGCTGGATATTCCCCGGAAGCGACAGCCTGGACGGCCTGACGCATCAAGCCCTCGGCCTCGTCCTGGGCCGCCTGCCGGGCGGCCAGCACGGCGGCCTCCCGGGCGGCTTCGGCCTTCCCGGCCACGGAGTCGAAAAAAACCGCCAGTTTTCCTTCCAGGCCTTTTTTATAGACCACCCGGCCTGCGGCATCCAGGGCCGCCACCTCGGGCGCCAAGGCCATGGCCTCCACCAGTTCCCGCAGCCGGAATTCCAACTCGATGCGCTCCCGGCCCACCACCGTCCGGTTCCCGGCCGCGCCACGCAGGGCCTCGGCCGCCGCCCGCAGCGCCCGGGCGTTCTCGCCCCGCCGTTTCAGGGACAGGGCCCTGGCGGCGTCTTCCCTGATGGCTTTGGCCCCTTTTGCGGCCATGGGAGGTCTCCCCTTATCGCGCATACGGATACTGGCGTAAAAATCTGCCGCGCGGACATCCCCGCAGCCTTGTGCAAACTAATCGCACCGGCCTTTCTTTGCAAGACCGCGCTGTTGCGCCCAAACCTCGCCCCTGGGCGGCGAGCATGGGCCTTTCGGCGCCAGCGGCACGCCCATGTCCCGGGCTGTGCGCCCGGCCCCGCCTCCCGCACGGCCGATCTTGACCGCCGCCGCCGTTCCCGGCACAAGGCGTTTTTTAAGCGGCGGCCACCCCGCCCGTCCTCCCGGAGACCCCTGGCGGACGCGCCCTTGACGTGTGCCGGGAATCCCCCTATTTTTTTCACCATGCGGCAAACTCCGCCCGCCGCACACCAAGCAGATGAAGACACACCCGAACCCCGTGGACGGGGCCACCACCTGCGCTTCACCCGAGGACCATCCCTACGCGGCTGCGCTGGTGGCCAGGCAGCCTGTTTTCGACAAATCCAAAAAGGTTCGCGGCTACGAATTGCTCTTCCGGGATACCCTGGACTCGGCCTGCGCCAGCTTTGAAGATCATTGTCTGGCCACGATGAAGGTCATCGCCGACGCCTATGTCTGCCTTGGGCCGGATATGGGGGCAGAGCCCAAGATCATGGTCAATTTCAGCCGGGCGGGCATCCTGGGCCACCTCCCCTACGCCCTGCCGCCGGGACGCACGGTGGTCGAATTCGGGGAATGTTTCCTGCCGGACAAGGATCTTTTGGCCGCCATCCACAAGCTCAAATCCGACGGCTACCAGATGTGCCTGGACGGATTCCGGGAGACCGGCGGCTGCGAACCGCTTCTGGCCCTGGCCGACATCATCAAGGTGGACGTGCTGGACCAACCCCCGGGCGAGGTGGCGGACATCCTCGACCTGGTGGGCAAAAACGGCCCCATCCTGCTGGCCAAGCGGGTGGAGACGGCCGGACTTTTCGACATGGCCCGGGCCATGGGTTTTTCCTGGTTCCAGGGCTTTTTCTTCCAACGGCCCGAGTTGGTCCCCGGCCGCAAACTGCCGTCCAACCAGCAGTCCCGGCTCAAACTTTTCCGGCTCATCGAGCGCGAGGACATGGATATCGGCAAACTGGCCGAGATCATCCAGTCCGACGTCTCCATCAGTTACCGGCTCCTGGCCCTGCTCAATTCGGCGGCCTTCGGACTGCCCCAGAAGGTGGGCTCCATCGAGCGGGCCATTGTCATGCTCGGCTGGAAACCCCTGCGCAACTGGCTGCGGGTGGTCATCTTCACCGATCTGGCCCCCAGGGGAAAAACCCGGGAACTGTCATTCGCCTCGGTTTTACGCGGGCGGTTCATGGAGCTTTTAGCCGAGGGGCATTTTTCCCGGATATCGTCCTCCGGCCTTTTCCTGCTGGGGCTTTTTTCCCTGCTCGACGCCCTGCTTGATCTCCCCATGTCCGAGATCGTGACCACCCTGCCCATCGACGAAGAGCTCAAGGAGGCCCTGTGCGGGGAACGCAATGTCTATTCCGACTGGCTCGAACTGGCTGACTGCTTCGAAACGGCGGACTGGAAACATCTGGACGCCTTTGTGGAGACCCTCGGGCTCGATCCGGCCCTGGTGGCGAAGTGTTACCATGAGGCCCTGACCTGGACCAATTCCTTTTTCCTGCACACCATCTGAAGCACACGGAGCATCATGCCCAATCCTGACGCCAAGGCACCGGATCTCAAGGACATCTCCATCTTGTACGTTGAGGATGATCCCGTGTCCGTGGCCTTGGTCCGCGCCGCCATCGCCGACCGGGTGGGGGCCCTGCATGTGGCGGAAAACGGGCGTGACGGGCTGATGGCCTTCGTCCGTTTCCACCCCGACGTGGTGGTCACCGACGTGCGCATGCCCAAGATGGACGGCATCGCCATGGCTGCGGCCATGCGCGAAATGCGTCCGGACACGCCCATCATCGTCACCACCTCCCTGGACGACCCGGAGCTTTTGCGCAAGGCCATCCGCATCGGCATCGGCAGCTACCTGCTCAAGCCCGTCAATCCGCAAGAACTGCTGGACGTGCTGGGCCGCCTGGCCGACACGGCCCGCCATCACCTGGAACTCGACAAGCATAAACGCCTAAACGAGCTGCTCCTGGACAGCCTGCCCAACCCGGCCATGCTCGTGGACCGTGAACGAGGCCTGATCCAGTCAGCCAACGGGTTCGCTCATCGCCTGGGCCTGCTCCCCGGCGCGCCCATGGCCGACACCCCCTTTGCGCAGCTTTTTTCCCAGGCCGTGAACGGCGCCCGCCTGGACGGCTTCCATTCCGGAACCCATGTGGATTTTCCCGGCATCGACGCCTATGATCGCCTGTGGGACGTCAACATCGACCTCATCACCGACTCCCTGGTGCTTTTTTTCGCCGTGGACATCACCGAACGGCACCGCATCAAGGAAGAGCTCCAGCGGGAAAAGGCCTTCATCGCCGCCATCCTGGAAAATTCCCACGACGGCATCGCCGTGGTCGACGCCAAAGGCAGCGTCAAATTCGTCAGCCCCGGCATGCACCGCCTTTTCGGATTCGCCCTGCCGGAAATGATCCCGCTTCCGGCTTGGGCCGGGACGGTCATCATCGACGAAACCGAACGTGCGCTTTTCCTCGACCTGTGGCAGGGCACGCCGGGGGGCGAAGACGGCGACCACTTTTTTTCCATCCTGCACAAGACCGGGGAGCGCCGCTTCTGCCGCCTCCAGACCTCGCGCATGCCAGGGGGGGACATCGTCATCAACGGCCAGGACGTCACCGGCATCAAGCTGGCCGAAGAGCGCATCCGGCATATGGCCCTGCACGATACCCTGACCGGACTGCCCAACCGCCAACTTCTCCAGGACCGCCTCCAGACCGCCCTGTCTGCGGGGAAACGGAGGGGGACGGCCACGGCGGTGCTGTACATCGACCTGGACCGCTTCAAGGACATAAACGACGCCCACGGCCACGACGCCGGGGACGAGGCCTTGCGGCACACGGCCGGGTTGCTTTCCCGATGCCTGCGCGAGGCCGACACCGTGGCCCGCATGGGCGGGGACGAATTCGTGGTGGTTTTGCCCGACCTGGCCCAAAAGCAGGACGCGGCGGAGGTGGCCGGGCGCATCCTCGAAACCCTGTCCCACCCGCTGACCATTGACGGCCACAGCCATGTGCTGGGGGCCAGCATCGGCATCGCCCTGCACCCGCAGGACGGCATCTTTCCGGACGAGATCTTACGCAAGGCCGACCGGGCCATGTATGAGACCAAAAAGGCCGGCGGCATGGGGTTCCGTTTCTTCACGGAACAGGCATAACCCGGCGCCGGGCCGCACGCCTCCCGGGAACAAGGGGAACGGCCCATCAAAACATATCGGCCCGCGACGCGTTGCACGTCGCGGGCCGATGCCTCATTCAGGCGGCCCTGGGTGTTTCCCAGGCGCTACTTCCCGCCGCGCCGGGGGGTTCCGGACAGGCCGAAATCGTTTGGCGGCACCACGTCGTTGATGTTGAGCGCCCGGGCCTTGTCCAGGCTCTTCTTGGCGTTGGCCTCATCGCCCAGCCGCATGTAGGCGATGCCCCGGTTGTAGTAGGCATAGCTCAAATAATCCACGCACAGGTTCCCCTTGGCGATGGCCTCGCTCAAAAGGGCTGCGGCCTCCTGATTCTTCCCGGCATAGAGGGCGCTCGAGCCCGCAAAGTACAGTTCCATGCCCACGGCGTCGGAGCACTTCCACCACTTGCCCTTGCCCGCAGCCTTGCCCCCGCGGGCCGTCCCCATGATCACGTATTCGGCGGCATCCACCTTGCCGTCCTTGTTCACGTCGATGATGGCGAAGACTTCGATGGTCAGCTTGGGGTTGAAAATCACGATCTCCTCGAAAACAATGCCCCCATCCTTGTTTTTGTCCACATTTCCAAACGGGGGTTTCTCCCATGCATGCCCCGAAGCCGCCATGGCCAGCACGAAGATAACGGCAAGACCTGTAATCGCCTTTTTCATGTTCTCCTCCTTCATTTCGGGAATGTACCGAGTACGAATCGTATAGCCCAATTCATCGCGGCCCGCACCAAATATTACGGGAAAATCCCCCCAGGCCAAAATCCGAACGTGGAAGCCCCTTCCGCCACCCAAAAAAACGGCAGCAGAAAAAAAAAGCGGGCCGTTTCCGGCCCGCTACATGACAAAAAAGAAGCAGGGATGCCCTCACGCGTCAGGCGGGGCCTCTTCAGTTGGGGCGGGGTACGTCGCCCGGGGCCAACCGGGCCAGGGTGTCGGGTTTGACGATGCGATCATTTTGCTCGACCACGTAATATTCGATGAGCGACTGCCACAGGCGGTATCCGCCCGGCTTGAGATGCACACCATCCGAGGTCAACTCCTTGTTAAGGGTGCCTCCGGACAGAAAATGAGAATGCAGATCGACATAAATGCAATTCTGACTGCGCCCGCACAGGGCCTCCAGGCCCTTGTTGAATTCCATGATCTTGTCGTTGCTCAAGTCCTTGCGGTTCACCACGGGAAGAACACTTTGCACAAAAACCATGGTCTGCGGAGACTCTTTGTTGATGCGCTCCACGATCTTCCCGTAACGATCCAGAATGACGGATAAATCGCTGTGGATCTCGTTTATGCCTTCCAGAATGAAAATCTTGTCGGGATGCAGACTGAGGATGGACTGCAAAGAGGAAAGAATCTTCGCGGTGTTGTTGCTGACAGCGCCCTTGTTGACGACATCCTTGAAGCAGCCCATGTACTTCCAGCCTGCCGTCTGGCTGCTGCCGAGAAACACAACTGTGGCATTCGCCCGGCTTGCGCACAATGCAAAAAAAACGAGCGCCACGGCAAATACGCGGACGCATCTTTCCCTGGACATATCTTTTCGTGCCTCCCCCAGATATTTCGCATGGGACCAACCCCCGTTGGACCCTGTCGAAACCGAAAGTGCGTGTAGCACGCCCCCAAAACATTGGAAAGGGGGTCTGGAAAAGATATTTTCATGTGTTTTTTAAGAGGGATACAAATGAAAAATCCATGCTCGCGCCAGCACTGGCCCTGCATCCGCAGGGGATGCGCCACGGCCGGACGCGGCCGCCCCTGTCCGGGACGTTTGACGCCCATGACGAACACGGATAGGTGGAATATATCGGGAATCGTGGCGACGCCCTGCGGCGCGGCGGCATCCTGCCTGCAAAACCCCGGAGACCTGGCGTGTCACAGAAACGACAGACCGTGCGATCCCCGCAAACCGTATCCCGCATCCTGGAGCTGTTCAGCTCCCTGCGGGAACTCACCAGCCTGGACGCCATCCTTGAGCGCATCCTGTCCGAGGCCAGGGAACTGTCCGGGGCCGAGGCCGGGACGGTTTTTCTGCGGGAAGGGGATCGCCTGGGCTTCAGTTATGTGCAAAACGACCGCCTGTCCGGGGCGGAAAACCTGACCGAGCGCGTGTACCAAAGCGCCTCCCTGCCCATCGACGGTTCATCCATCGCCGGATACGCGGCCCTCACCGGCCAGACCGTGGCCGTCGAAGACGCCTGGGCCATCCCAGACGGCGCGCCCTACCATTTCAACATCGACTTCGACAAACGCTCGGGCTACCGCACCCGCTCCATCCTGTCCCTGCCGGTGGTCAACTCCCGGGGAACGGTGGTGGCCGTGATGCAACTTTTAAACGCCGCCGGGCCGCGCGGCAAACCCGGGCCGTTCACCCCGGAGGCGGCCGACTACGCGGCCCTTTTGACGCATCACGCCGCTGCGGCCATCGAGACCGGGCTCATGACCCGGGAGATGGTGCTGCGCATGGTGCGCATGGCCGAACTGCGCGATCCCTCCGAGACGGGGCCCCATGCCCAACGGGTGGGGGCTTACGCGGCGGAGATCTATCATGCCCTGGCCCAGGCCCGGGGGGTGGGTTCGGGGAGGTTGAAGCGGACCAAGGATCTCTTGTCCGTGGCGGCCATGCTGCATGACGTGGGCAAGGTGGGGATTCCCGACGGCATCCTGATGAAACCCGGCCCCCTGACACCCGGGGAGCGGGCCATCATGTGCCGCCATACCTGGCACGGGGCGGCCCTTTTCCGTGATCCGGCCTCGGAGTTGGACGCCATGGCCGCAGACATCGCCGCCCACCATCACCAGCGTTTCGACGGCACGGGATATCCGGCCTGCGAAGGCCCCCTGCTTCCGCAGAAACACCCGGGCCAACCGGACCAGGCCGACGTCGGCCTGGCCCCCCTGGCCGGGCGGGACATCCCCCTGGCGGCGCGCATCGTGGGCCTGGCCGACGTCTACGACGCCCTGATCTCCCGGCGGGTCTACAAGCAGGCCTGGCCCGACGACCAGGCCAGGGCCCACATCATTCGGGAATCCGGCGGACACTTCGATCCCGAGGTGGTGCGGGCCTTTTTTTCCCTCGGCGGGGTGGTCACGGCCATCCGGGAACGCTTTCCCGACCCCTGAGCCCCGCCCCGCGCTACTTCTTCACGGCCTCCAGGCCCGCATAGTACGCAGCCAGATCCGGCAGATCAGCGTCGGCCACCTTCTGCATGATGGTGACCATGGCCTTGTTCGGCCCCTGCCCAGCCTTGTAGGCCTGCATCTTGGCCACCAGTTCGGCCTCGGGCTTGCCGTTTAGGTCCCCCTTCTTATGGCATGAACACCCCTTGGCCAGGGCCTCGCCCTTGGCCGCATCCCCCGCCAATGCCGCGCCCGCCAGAGACAGGGCCAGAATCGCGGCAACGATGCATGCGCCAAATCTTCCCGTCATACGCTCCTCCTTGGTTCTTTGAGCCGAAGGCGTTTTGCCCGCCGCCTCGGCCCGAGGCGGCTGGAATTTCCAGATGACTCGCCCATACACCCCCCGCCCCCCGGTCGGCAAACCCGCAATGCCCGCCCTGAAAAATCCAACACGACTTTCCTGTTTGCATTTGCCCCTGATCCGGCTAGAATCCGCCCCCGGATGGATCCCGTGGCCGACAAGGCCACCCCCCTTCCAAAGGACCAGACCCCATGAAAAAGGCCTTCCTGCTTGCCGCCCTGGTGATCGTCTGCCTGCCCGCACAGGCCACCGCCCTGGACTATGAGCCGCGGCTTGTGGCCATCATGAATAACATCGTCAAGTATTACGACAACGAGGCCCGCAAGCTCGAAGACGAGATCATCCAACTGCTGCCGATCCACGACAGGGATAAGAAAAGCGCCGAGAACGAAAAGCTGACCTTTTTGTTCCACACCCACCAGAAGGTCACCGTCTGCCTGACCAACATCCTGGACATCCTGTACGTTTACATCAAGCTCGGCTCCTATTCCGACAAAGATCTCAATGACTATATCCTCAAAAGAATCCGCAACAACGTCGTCTTCCTCAACAACATGCTCTATTTCCTCTCCCTCAAAAACCAGGAGATCGAACTCAAGAAGTCCTCTGAGGTGCAGAAGCTCTATGAAAACTACCTCTTGCAGTTGACCACCGTCCTTTACGACATCAACCGAGAACTGGCCGCCATCCCTCGGGAGTAGCTCCCACGGCTGGCCGTGGGATGCGGCGTCATGGCACACGGCGAACGGTACGGGCTTTCCATTCGAACCCAGCTTTTGAGCGTGACCGCCCTGGTCTGCGCCGGGTTTGTGGTCATGGCCTTGCTGACGCTCTATTCCTTCGGGCATATCCAGGAACTCACCCGGACGGCCATCCACCGGGACATGGCGGAGATGACCAGAAACGCCCGCATCGGGCGCAGGTTCTCCGAGAATTACGCGGCCGTGGGACTGCTTTTCAGCGCCTTTTCCCCGGACGAGGCCTCCCTGCGCGAAAAGGGGGACCGCATCGTCGCCTCCTGTCTGTCGCTTCTGGAAGAAAATCCCGCCACCGAAATCAAGGCCGCCATTGAGGGGTTCGCCCGCTCCCTGGATGTGATCCTTGAGGATCTCGTCCAGGCTTCGGGGGCCCTGCGCATGGCCACCCAGGCCAAATCCGGGGCGCACTTGGCCCTGGACCGCCTGACCGGATCGATCCAGGACGCCCTGCACCCGGGCGACCAGCCCCGGGAAGGGGACGGGAGTCCGGCCCCGGAGGCGGCGGTCGCCGCCCTGGCTGATCTGCGGGAAAAATTGTCCCAGGCCGACAGCCTGCTCGGGCGCATCGATCCGGTCCACGCCGACGACCCGTCCCAGGCCCTGGCCCTCATGGATGAGATCATACTCAGCCTTCCCCAGTTGGCGATCCTGGGGCCGAACGTCGCCGCCCATGTGGAAGACACGGCGTCGGCCCTGGCAGGCTACAAAAACGCGGCCCGCATCCTGCGTTCCTCCATGTCCGACCTGGCGGTGGGCATGGACGGCCTCAAGCATTCCAAAGATGGGGCCATGGCCGTCATGGAGGGTCTGGACGAACGCAACACGCAGACCACCCTGGCCGTGCAAAGCGAGATCGCGGACATCATCGATTCCAATCGGCGCATGGTGTTTTTTTCCACGGCCGCCATGGTGGTCGTCCTGCTCTTCACCATGGGCTTTTTCATCAAGCGTATCGTCAACCGGCCCCTGCAGGCCATTTTGCGCGGCATCGAGTCCCTGCGCGCCGGACGCCTGGAAACTCCGGTGCGCCTGAACCGTTCCGACGAATGGGGGCGCATCGAGGAGGCCTTAAACACCCTGGCCCGGGATCTTTCCAGTTCCTATTCGGCCCTGCGCGAATCGGAAAAAAACTACCGCGACATTTTTGAAAAGGCCTCGGAAGGCATTTTCCAGACCACCCCCCTGGGCCGTTTCTACAGCGCCAACCCGGCCATGGCCCGCATCCTCAACTACGACTCCCCCCAGGAACTGCTGACCCAGGCCAAGGACATCGGCAAGGAGCTGTTCACCAGCCAGGGGGACTGGGAGGCCCTGGTCCAGGGCCTTTTGGCCTCGGGCGAAACGCGCGGCTTCGAAACCCGCATGCAGCGCAAGGACGCCGTGGTCATCTGGGTCTCCATCAACGCCCACACCATCCTCGACGCCTCCGGGGACATTCTCTATTTCGAGGGCACGGTGACCGACATCACCGCCCGCAAACGCGCCGAACGGCGTCTGGACGTGCTCATCCGGCACCTAAAGACCGCCGTGGTGGACCGCACCCGCAAGCTGTCCGTCAAGGCCGCCCAACTCGAAGCGGCCAACCGCAGCCTGACCGAACTCGACCACATGAAATCCGCCTTCCTGTCATCGGTCTCCCACGAACTGCGCACCCCGCTGACCTCCATCCTGGGCTTTTCCAAGCTCATTTTAAAAGACTTCGAGCGGGCCTTTCTGCCCACCGCCACGGCCGATCCGGACACGGCAGGCCGGGCCGAGCGCATCGTCCACAACCTGGAGATCATCGCCAACGAGGGCGAACGCCTCACCCGGCTCATCAACGACGTGCTGGACTTAAGCCGCATCGAGTCCGGGCGCATGATCTGGAACGATCTGAACATCAATCCGGCCGAGGTGCTGGCTAGGTCCGTGGACGCCGTACGCGGCCAGTTCGACGGCAACCCCCTGGTGCGCCTGACCGTCTCCTTGTCCGAGGAACTGCCCGCCATCCGGGTGGACCCCGACCGCCTCATGCAGGTGGCCATCAACCTTCTGCACAACGCAGCCAAGTTCACGCCCTCGGGCGAGGTGCGCCTCACGGCCCGGTGCCTGGGTGGAGAAAACGTCCTGCGGGTGCGGGTGGAGGATACGGGAGTGGGGGTCGCCCCGGAAAACCTGGAGCGCATTTTCGACAAGTTCCAACAGGTCAAAACCGGCCCGACCCTGGAAGACAAGCCACGGGGGACGGGCCTTGGCCTGTCCATCTGCCGCCAGATCGTGGGCCACTACGGCGGACGCATCTGGGCCGAATCCACGCCGGGTCAGGGAACCCGGGTCACCTTCGATCTTCCCCTGGCCCAGCCGCTGCCCCAGACGCCACCACAGGCGAAAGCCGCCGCCGATTGACGCCGCCCGGTCATCCGGATCGCGGCCCGGACGTCGCCTCGGCGACGGTCTGGCGCTTGGCCACGGCCGCAGAAAGGCCCGATGCGACGGCTGGGACGCGCCCGGCGCGGGTGTGCGGCCCGGTCCCCTTGCCGGGGACGAAGGTGGTGTGCAGAAACCGGCGATCAAACAGACGCCAGGGGTCCGAGGCCAGCGCGTCCGGCGCCAGATGCCGCCGCCGGTAGCCCAATTCCCAAAAATAGCGGCTGGCGCACACGCTGTGCCCGGTTTCCCCGGCGGCCAGCAGGGCCGCGTCGCGACGGCAACGCGAGCCGGACATGACGCGCAGGGTGCGGCGGCAAAATCCCCGGCGCAGAAAAATGGCCTTGACCCGGCGATATTCGCGGTAGCGGCTGCATGCGTCGGCCTGGCACAGCCCCGCCGCCGCCAGCCAGCCCGAGGCCATGCCGGTGAGCGCCCAGCCTGCGGCGGCAATCTCCCGCTCAAAGGCCTCGAATCCGGCCCCGCCGAAAAAGCCCGCCGCACACAGGGCCAATACCGTCGAGACATGGGGAAAGGGCGCAGCCCGCAGGTAGCGGGAGGCCTGTCTGGTCCATGGCCCGGCCCCGGCCCCGGCCGCATGCGCCGGTGTCCGCCCGGCCTTTCTTCGATTCGTGGACACGCCCGCCATCTCCCTGGCTATTCCGCCAAGGCCCGCAAACTTCCGGCCAGTTCGGCCAGTTCGCCCACGGCGTCGGCCGATTCCACCATGCCCTCGGCGGTCTCGGCCGAGATGCGGCTGACCTCGTCCATGGCCGCGCTGACGTGCTCGCTGGCCGCCGATTGTTCCTCGGCCGAGGCCGCAATGGAGCGCACCTGATCGGCCGTGGCCGTGACCAGCTCGACGATATCCTTCAAATAGCCGCCGGACTGCTGGGCCATGCGGGTGCTTTCGCTGATCTCCCGGGCCGCGCCCTGGGTGGCCTCCATGTTCTCGGCGGCCCCGCGCTGGATGTCGGCCACGGCCGTCTCCACCTCCTTGGTGGCGGTCATGGTCTTTTCGGCCAGCTTGCGCACCTCGTCGGCCACCACGGCGAAACCGCGTCCGGCCTCCCCGGCCCGGGCGGCCTCGATGGCGGCGTTTAAGGCCAAAAGATTGGTCTGGTCGGCGATGTCGCGGATGACCCCGATGATGCGTCCGATGCCCTGGGCCTTCTCCCCCAGGCCCTCCATCTTGTCCCGCAGGGACACCACCTGCTGCTCCACGGCGGCGATGGAGGCCACGGCCTTTTGCACCACCTGGGCCCCCTCCTCGGCCTTGGTCCTGGCGCTGGCGGCGTTTTGGGCGGCCTCGGCGGCGTTTTTGGCCACCTCAAGGACCGCGGCGTTCATCTGGCCCATGGCCGTGGCCGTCTCGCCCACCCGGCGGCTTTGCCGTTCGGAGCCCTGGCGCACCTCGTCCACCTGCCCGGAGATGCCCTCCAGGGCCTTGGCGATGCGCCGTCCCGCCACGTTGATCTCTTCATTGACCAGGCGGGTGCGTTCCAGGTTTTCGGCCATGGCCCGTTCGGCCCGCACCATGGCGGTCACGTCCCGGGCCACCTCCACGTAGCCCATGCTCAACCCCGAGGCGTCGCGCATGATGCCGCTGACGGGTTTGACGAAGCGCGACGCCCCGCCCAGGGAGATCTCGATGACCCCGGATTCGGCCCCCCGGGCGTCGTCATCCAGGCATCCCGAGGCATCTCCGGCGGCGCACGCCGCCGCGTCGCACAAGGCCGCCGGAAAGGCGTCGCGACAGGTCATGCCCGCCAGGGCCTGCTGCGGTTTTCCGGCCAGGGCTGCGGCCCGGGCGTTGGCCGCGATGATGCGCAGGCCCTCGTCCACGGCGAAAATCGGATCGTCCACGGCGTTTAACATGTTCACGTAGTTGGCGTTGACCCGGGAGGCCTGGGCGTTGGCGTCGAGAATGGCGTTAAAGGCCGTGGACAGGCGGCCCACCTCGTCTCGGCCCTCGGCCAGACGCAGGGAATGGTCTCCGGCGGCGATGCGCCGGGCGGCCTCCTCGGCCCGGCGCAAGGGGCGGGTCACGTAGCCGCTGGCCAGAAGGGCCAGGACGATGCCCACAGCCACGGCCACGCCAGCGCTTAGGAAGGCGGCCTGGGTCAGACGCGAGCCCATGCCGTGATCCAGGTCGGCGGCGTCCACGCCCACGGCCACATGCCAGTCCCAGGGCTCAAAATACCGCACCAGGGCCTTTTTGGGGGTCTCGCCGGAGACGTAGTCCACCAGGCCGTCTTTCTGGTCCAGGAGCTTTTGCCCGAAGGGAGCGTCCTTAAGGCTTTTGCCGCTCAGGCCGGGGTCGTTGCTTTGCAGAATGTCGCCTGCGGAGTTGTAGACAAAGGCGAACCCCTTGCCCGCCACCCGGGTGGCCTCCAGGGCGGCGCGCAGTTGCGGGCTCAGGATGGGGCGGCCCACATAGACCACGGCCATGACCTTGCCCTCGGCGTCCGTAATGGGCTTATACGCCGTGACGTACCAGTCGCCGACCACAAAGGCCCGGCCCCGGTAGGTCTCGCCGCGCAGGCAGGCCTGATAGACCGGGCTCGAGGCGTCGATATAGGTGCCCACGGCCCGCTCTCCGTCGGGACGGCGCACGTTGGTGGACACCCGCACCATCTTTCCGGGGAGCACCTGGAAGATGGTGGCCGTGCCGCCGACCATCTTCTGCATCTGGTCCACGATCTCGAAATTTCCGGTGATGTCCTGGTAGCCTGCGGTGAGCTTGGGGACATGGGCCTTTTCCTTGGCCCCGGTGGCCTGGTTGACGATCTCCATGGACACGGGGCGGGTGCGGTCCTCCTCCACCTGGCCGAAGCGGGCCATCTCCATGAACAGCAACTCCAGGTCGGCGTTGACCTTTTCCTGGGTGATGGCGTTTTGCATCTTGACGGCGGACATGACGTCGGCGCTGACCGTGGACAGAAAGGTCTCGCCCATCTCCGTCAGGGCCGGGATGACCCGCCACTGGTTGATGCCGCCCATGATGGCCGTGGACAAAAGGGCCAGGACGATGCCGCCGAGGATGATTTTCGCGGTGAGCGTCAGGGAACGAAACATGCGAGCCTCCGGGGGGAAAAGTCGTGCCGGATGAAAGACGCCCGCTGCGTCTAGCAAACCTTGCAGGGGTGCTATCCTACACGGAGGGGAAATCTGTCAAATTGCGTGCCGGGAATGCACAAATTCGTGAAACGCCCCGGGCGCCCCCGGCGCCGGTTCGCCCCGGGCGCCCCCGGCTCGGGCTGGCCGGGTCAGGTCCGGTTTGGGGCGGCCATCCAGTCTCCGAGCCAGGGACGCTCTGCCTGGCGCAACTCCTCGAACATGTCCCGGATCTGGTCCAGGGTGCAGACGGCGGCGGTCACCGGGTCGAGGGACAGGGCATGCAGGGCGGCCTCGGGGCGCTTTTCCAGGGCCGCCTCCACCACCAACCCCTGGACGCTCACGTTGCTCGCGCACAGCGCCGCGCACTGGCGGGGAAGGCTGCCCACGGCCACGGGATGCAGCCCGGTCCCGTCCACATAGACCGGAACCTCCACCATGCATTCGGCGGGCAGATTCGCCACCAGCCCGTTATTGGGCAGGTTGGCGTTGACCCGGACGGTTTGGCCGGACACCATGGCCTGGATGATCTGGGGGGCGTTGAGCACGTTTCGACGCACCTCCACGGGTTTTTCCCCGGCCAACTGGGCCTCGATCTCGGCCGTCCCGGCGGCATGGACCCGGCGTTCCAGATTCAGGAGATCCCAGCGCCGGGGCAGGAAGCGATTGATGGTCGCTTCGTTTTTGCGGAAATAGGGCACGTAGTCCGTGAAATGCCAGTGGTTCTCCGTGGACCACAGGCCGAAATGCCGCAGGATCTCGCAGCGTACCCCGTCGGCGGCCATGGCCTCGGGATTTTCCGGCAACGCCCGTATCTCGGGATACATGTCCCGACCCCGGTATTTGAAAGACAGGATCCAGGACATGTGGTTGATGCCCCCGAAGGTGAACTCCACCCCTTCGGGCACGGGGCTGTACATGAGCTTCGCCCAGGCCTCGGGGCTGTGCGGATGATCCACCCATGGACCGAGGCCCAGATACCCGGCCAGTTGGGCCACGGTGTAGGTCACGCCGTAGCACAGCCCGATGGAGGTGATGGGCGAGGCCTTGCGGGCGGCCCAGACCAGGGGGGCCAACGGGTTCGACTTGTTGATGAAAAGCGCCCCGGGGCACAGTTTTTCCATGTCCCGCAGGATGGACAGCATGGGCCCGATATGGCGCAGGGCCCGAAACACGCCGCCGGGGCCAAGGGTGTCGCCCACTTCCTGGATCACCCCGTATTTTTTGGGGATGTCCATGTCCAGCCGCCAGGCCTCCAGGCCGCCCACCTGGATGGCGCAGATGACGAAATCCGCGCCGCGCAGGGCCCTTTTCTGGTCCGTGGTGGCCGTGACCCGGGCCTTCAACCGGTTCTGGGCGATCATAAGCCGCACCAGCCGCAGGGTCCGGTCCAAAATCGCGGGATTGACGTCCTCCAGGACGACGGTCGCGCCGCCCAGGCTCTCGTTCGAAAAGAGCGAGGACAACATCTGACGGGTGAACATGACGCTTCCCGCGCCGATGATGACGATTTTGGGCATGGTCCCTTATTCCCGTTTGGTTTTGAGCACCAGGGCGTGGACGGAGACCGAGACGATGATGATCAGGCCGTAGACCAGCCGGGTCCAAAACCCGGCCAATCCGGCGGCGATGATGCCCGCCTCGATGATGCCGATGATGATCGAGCCCACCACCGTACCGTAGATGGTGGCCTTGCCGCCGAAGACCGAGGTGCCGCCGATAAAGACCGAGGCGAAGACCAAAAGCAGATACCCCTCGCCCTGGGTGGGCCACCAGTTGGCCATCTCCAGGCAGATCAACACGGCCACGAAGGCCGACAGACCGCCCATGAACATAAAAAGCCCGTAGCGGGCCCGGTTGACGGCCACCCCCATCATCTTCGCGGCCCGGTAGTTGTCGCCCACAAACAGCAGGGCGTCCCCGAAGACGTGGCGGTGCATCACGTACCACAAAACAACGGTCAGGCCCAGGCACCACAGGGAGTGGGCCGGGATCACCCCGAAAAGGCGCCCCACCAGGAGGTCATAGGTGGCGGTTTCCCGGACATCCACCAGATTCAGGGCCAGCCCGTCGGCCAGGACGATGGCCGCGCCGCGCCAGAAAAACTGGGTTCCGATGGTGGCGATGATCGACGGCACGCCCACGCCAACCACCAAAAAACCGTTGAGCAGCCCGGCCAGCACCCCCGTGGCCAGGGCCGCCGCCACCCCCAGCGCCGCACTGCCGCAGGCCGTAAACACCGAGGCGAAGGCCAGTCCGCTTATGGCCATGACCGAGGGGAACGACAGGTCCATCTCCCCTGCGGCCACGCAAAAGGTCAGTCCCAGGGCCAGGAGGGTGGTGAAGGGGATGGTCGATAAAAACGACAGGTAGATGCGCGCGCCCAGAAAGGTCTGGGGGCTGGCGATCATGAACACCGAAAGCAGCACGGCCAAAAGGATGGTGACCCCGATCTGGGGGCCGAAGGTCCGGACGAAGGAGCGGGAGGAGGCGCTCACGCGCCCACCCGGCCTGAGGCCGCGTCCATGAGGGCCCGCAGAAGGCCCTCCTGGGACAACTCGGATTTGGCGTATTGGCCGATGCACGCGCCCCGGTCCAAAAGAAAAAAGCGGTCGGCGGCCATGTAGGCATGGGCCATGTTGTGGGAAACAAACAGGCAGGCCTTGCCCTCGGCCCGGACCTGGCCGATGAACTCCAACACCTTGCCCACCTCCGTAAGCGACAGCGCCGTAGTGGGTTCGTCCAAAATGACGATGTCGGCCTGAAAATGCATGGCCCGGCCGATGGCCAATCCCTGCCGCTCTCCGCCGGAGAGGACGCCCACCTCGGCGTCGGCGTTTAACCCCGGGCCGCGCAGTCCCAGGCGTCCGTGCAGGATGTCCAGGGTTTCGGCCCGTTCCCGGGCCACGTCGATAAATCCCAGGCGATTGGTCCGGTGCCGACCCATGAACACGTTGCGCCACAGGGGTTGCTTCTCCCCCAGGGAGCGGTCCTGATGGACGGTCTCCACCCCCAGGCCCCGGGCGGCCTTGACGGTGAAACGCCGGATGTCCGCCGCCTCGCCCTTGATGCGCATTTCGCCGGAGTCGGCCGTGATCACCCCGGAGAGGATCTTGACCAGGGTGCTCTTTCCGGCCCCGTTGTCGCCGAGAAGGGCCACCACCTCGCCCGGATACAGGCAAAAATCGATGTCGCACAAGGCCGCCGCCCCGTGGAAGGATTTGCAGATGCGCCGCAACGCGACAAGCGGCACGGCGGGATTCGTATCGGCCACGGCGGGACTCCGGGTTGGCGGGGGTGGGCAGGATCGGTGCAGCCGGAACCGTAGGCGCCCCCCGGCGCCGCCGGACAGACATTCGGCGGCGCCAGGGTCGGGAGCCGTCGCTACCGCAAGCCCTTCTTGGCCAGGGGGGCGATGAAGTCGATGTTGTCTTTGTGGACGAATCCGGCCCCGGTCTCGATGACCAGGCCCGAAAAGCCGAACTTCTTGGTCAGCGCGATCTGCAGGACCGGCAGATAGCCCTGCAGGAAGGGCTGGCCGTCGCCCACCAGGTCCACATAGCCGCTTTTGATGGCCGCCGCCGTGGCCGGGGACAGGCTGAAGCCGCAGCCGATGATCTTGTCCGGGGCCACCCCGGCGGCGCGGAAAAAGTTCTCCAACTGGCCGGTCAGGGCCCCATGGTCCATGAAGACGACCTTGGTGTCCGGGTTGGCGGCCAGGGCGGCGGTCATCAGCGGCGCGCCCAGGGAGGCGTCCTTGTCGATCTCCGGGGTGATCTCCATGTAGCCCACGGCGAGCCCGGCCTTTTCCAGGGTCTCGATGATGCCCACGGTGCTTAGGCCCCGGGTGGGCTTGCTTTTGAGGCCCCACACCAGGGCCTTGTCGCCTTTGGCGAGCCCGAAGCGGCGGATGGCCTCGGAGGCCAGGGCGATGCCCCGGGCCTTGTTGTCCACGCCCGCGTAGCCGAAGCCCTTGGACTGGTTGGCGGCCGTAAGCCCGGGCAGTTCCGTGTCCGTGGCCGTGACCACGATGCCCTTGGCGATGGCCTCATTGATCAGCGGGGCATAGGCGTCATCGCCGGGATGGCCCATGACCACGATGCCGTCGGGCTTGGCGGCCAGGGATTTCTTGAAATTCTCCACCATGACCTGCGGATCCCAGTCGGAATAGACGAATTTCACCTCGCAGCCGAGGTCGGCGGCGGCCTGGGCCGCCCCGTTTTGCACCACCGTGGCGTAGGGCTCGCCCACGGCCCCGCCCACATCGAAGTAAATGGTCAGCCCCTTGCCCGTCTGTTCCAGCTTCTCTGCGGCAAAGGCGGCCGTGGCGGCCAACATTCCCAGGACGCACATGGCGGCGAGCGCCAGGCGACAACTATTGCGCATTCCTATTCCCTCCGGTGAAATGGATAGAAAAACATAATATGTTAATATAACAGGGAATTTTCTGCTGGTCCAGCAAAGCATGAGGCAGCGGGGGCGGGGCCTGCGCAGCGCGGAGGGCGTCGGAACGGATTCAGCGGCACTTCAAACGGCGGGCAACCTCGGCGGCAGGGAACTCCTTGACCATGACCTCGCCGCCCTCGCGGGAGGCGAAGGCGCGCCGGGCCTCCATGGCCCGGTCCTGGTCCGGGAAGCGGCCGACAATCACCCGGTAGCGGCGTTTGCTCCCGGCCCCCTCTTCCAGGACGCAGCCCGGATAGCCCTTGGCCCGGTAGCGGGCGGCCTGGGAGAAGGCATTGTCCTTGACCGAAAAAATCCCGGTCTGCAGCAGATAGAGCGTGCCATTGGCCGTGGCCGCCTCCTTGGCCGGGGCCTTCTCGGGAGCCTTCACGCCGGGTTCCGGGGACGGCGCCTTTTTGCCCGTGTCCGGGTTCTTCTCCGGAGCCTTTTCCGGAGCCTTTTCAGGGGGCTTGGCCGGGGCCTTCTCGGGGCCCTTCTCGGGAGTCCGGGGCGTTTCGGCCGGAACTGCCGCTTCCGGGGCGACGCCCGCGACAGCCGGGGAGGCCGGGCCGGGAATCACGGCCGCAGGCGGCGCATGGCCCTCGGGGGCGGCCCCTGGGGCCGGGAGGGGCGGGGACGGCGTCGCAGGCGTAGCGGGCTGACCGGACGCAACGGACTGCCCTGCGGCGACCGGGTGTTCCGGGGCGGCGGGAGGGGCCACAGCGGGCGACGCAGGAGGAACGGACGCCCCCGGGATTTCCGAGGCCGGGGCCGGGGTTTGGGCAGATGTCGGCGCGGGGGTCGGGACCGGGGCCGGGGGCGCGACCGGGGAGGAGGTCGAAAGGGAGGTCGGCGCGGCCGGGGGCGCGACCAGGGGGGCGACGGGGGCCTGCGGCGGCCCGCCGACGTGAAAGGTCTGTTCGGCCAGGACGCGGCCGCCCTCGGCCAGGGTCAGCCGCCAGGGGCCGGGCGCGGCCTCCCAGGCGTAGACGAAGGACGCCACGGCCTGCCCCTTTTCCCCGATCACGGCCGGAACGAACCACCGCTGGGGCACGGGATCATTCCCCGGCGGGACAAGCCCGGCCTCGATCACCACGGGCGTGGCCGCTGGCGTGCCCTGGACCTCAAATATCACGCCAAAGGCCGTCCCGGGCCCGGGAGCGATAGCTGCGCCCTCCTGCGACAGGCGATGGCGTCTCCCCGTGGCGGCGGCCTCCTGGGGGGAGGCGGCCACGAACGCGCCCGCCTGCCGCACGGCGATGCCGGTCACGGCCGGGGCCTCGGCGCAACGCCCGGGCACGGGGCCCGCCAAAAGGCAGGCCAGGATCAAGACCACGGACAGGCCGACGCCCCGGGAGGCGCGGTGCGCTGTCCGTGTCCGCCAGACGCCGCGCGGCAGGGCTCTGAAAAAAATGCGCCGATTCACGTCCGTCACGCCGCAGCGATCTTCTTTTGGGCCAGGGCCGACATCTTTTTGGCCGCAGTCACGGTGGGGTTTAAGGCCAGGGCCTTGTCCGCCGCGTCCCGAACCTCGGCCCATTTCTCCAATTTCGCCAGGATGATCGCCAGGTTGGCCAACAGCAAGGGCTGGTCTCCGGTCTTTTTTTGCACGTCGCGCAAAAGCCTCTCCCCGGCCTCGAAATCCTTCAGCCCCCCCAAAGCGGTCATGAGAAAGTCGTAGGCCCGGGAGTTGTCGGGATATTCTTCGATGGCCCGTTTGACGTATTCCAGGGAGGCCTTGTGCTGCCCGGCCTCCAGGAGCTTGGCGGTGATCAGGGGGAAAAGCCCCTTTTCGTCCACATACTCCTCCACGGCCGCCCGGAAGTTGCGCTGGGCCTCCAAGAGGTTGTTTTCGGCCAGAAACTTCTGCCCCTTGATGACGAACTGGTCGATGCGCAGCTTGCGGGCGCGCATGCCCTCCAGGGTCTCCCGCTGGATCTCGGCCTCCACCTTCTTGTACAATACGGCCACGTAGCCCGCCAACTTCTGCTCCTGGCCCTTGGCGTAGGGCAGTCCCTTGGGCGCGAAGGCGGCCACATGGGGCAGGCGGGAAAGACTGGCGAACACGTCGCGAAAAAGGCCCTCGATGGTGATGCGCTCCGGGCCGAAGGGCTTGACCTCGACAAAGGCCTTGAGCGCCTGCAAAAGGCACACGAAAACCCGCAGTTCGTCGTTTTTGGCATAGGCCGCCTTGGCCCGGCCCAGGTCTTCCCGAATGGTCTTGCCTGAAGGTTTCATAGGCGTTTCCTTTGAATCCGGCCGACGCGCCCGGGCCTGGGGCCCAGGGCGGTTCTCCGAAATGCGGCCATCAATGGGCCAGGGCCCAGGTTTCTCCCACGCCGGTCTCCACGGTCAGCGGCACGGCCAGCCGCACCACCCCGGACATGAGCCCGGCCAGGCGTTCTCCCACCCGGCTGGCGGCCTCGGCCGGGGCCTCCATGACCAGTTCGTCATGGACCTGCAGGATCAGCCGAGCCCCCAGGGAGGCCAGCTCCCTGTCGCCGTCGGCGGCCAGCATGGCCATTTTGATGATGTCCGCCGCGCTGCCCTGGACCACGGTGTTGATGGCCTGCCGCTTCGCCTGGGACTGGAGTTGGGGGTTTTTGGATTCGATGTCCGGCAAAAGCCTGCGCCGCCCGGCCATGGTCACCACGAAGCCCTTGGACCGGGCCTCTTCGACGATGGATTCATAGAACCCGGCCAGGGCGCCGAGTTTCTCGAAATAGCGGGCGATGAAGTCCTTGGCCCGGTCCATGGAGATATGCAACTCCCGGGACAGCTTCTGGGGACCCATGCCGTAGAGCAGGCCGAAATTGATGGTCTTGGCCCCCCGGCGCTCGTCCGGGGTCACCTCGGAGGCCTCCTTGTCGAACAAAAGCGCGGCCGTCCTGGCGTGGATGTCCGTATTTTCCTCGAAGGCCGCGACCAGGGCGGGGTCTTTGGACAGGTGGGCCAGAACCCGCAGTTCGATCTGGGAATAATCCGAGGCCACCAGGAGCCTGCCGGGAGCGGCCCGGAAGCAGGCCCGCATGCGCCGTCCCATGTCGCCCCGGATGGGAATGTTTTGCAGATTGGGATTGGAGCTGGACAGCCTGCCCGTGGCCGTGGCCGTCTGATTGAAGGTGGTGTGCAGGCGGCCGTCCTGGGACACCATCCGGGGCAGGGGCTCCAGATAGGTGGAGCGCAGTTTTTCCAACTTGCGGTATTCCAAAATCTTGTCCACCAGGGGATGGCTTCCGGCCAGCCGCTCCAGCACCTCCGACGAGGTGGACACGGCCCCGCCCGGGGTCTTGCCCTGGCGCGCCAGCCCCAGGTCGCCGAACAGCACCTCGGCCAACTGCCGACTGGAACGCAGATTGAAAACCCGCCCGGCCAGGGCGTGGATTTCGGCGGTCAGGCGGGCAAGGCCCTGGCTGACCTCGTCCAGGAAGGCCGCGAAGGCCTGCTGGTCGATACCGATTCCGGCCCGCTGCATGCGCAAAAGGACCAGGGACAGGGGCTTTTCCAGGTTCTCCACCAGGGGGGCCAGCCCGGCGGCGGCCAGGCGCGGGGCCAGGGAGGCGCCCAGGGCCGCCGCCAGCCGGCCGTCCTCGGCCGGACCATACCCGGCGGCGTCGAACCCGGGATCGGCGAACAGGCCGTCCCTCAGACGCTCCCAGGTATAGTTGCGGGACTCGGGCTGGAGCAGATAGGCCCCAAGCCCCAGGTCGCACCAGATCCGCAGGGGCACGGTCTCAAAAACCGGATAGGCCTCGGCCAGTTCCTTCAGCGACGGCACGGCCACCCGACCGGCCATGACCAGCCGCCCGGCCAGGGCCGCCGCCTCCGGGGCGCCGGGCTTGGCCCGCACCCGGTATTCGGCGTCGGGGTAGCCCACGGCGAAGCCCTCGGGCACGGGGACCAGCCCCAGGTCGCGCCCCGACGGGTCGGGAAGGTCGCGCGGGGCGGCCTCGGGAAAGGCGACGGCGATTTTCTCCGGTTCCTGGACGGCCGCAGGGCCGCCCAGCAGGGAGAGTTGCCGGGGTCCGGACGATTCGCCCTTCCCGGCCAGCGCAGACGGGGCGCCCGGGGCGTCCTGCGGGGCGTTCGGGGGGCGGGACAGGGCCGCACCCACCTCCCGGGCCAGGGACTTGAATTCGAATTCCTCCAGGAAACGCACCACCTGGACCCGATCCGCCGGACGCACGGCAAAGGCCTCAAGGTCCGTCCCGGGCAAAAGATCCGTGCGCAGCCTGGTCAGTTCGCGAAACAAAAAGGCCTCGTCCAGGCGCCCATCGAGCTTTTTCCGCGCCGCCGGAGGCACGTCGCCTGGGCGGTCGCGCACATCCTCCAGGGTGGGGTGGCCGTGCAGGATGGCCAGGGCCGTCTTGGGACCGATGCCCGGAACGCCCGGAATGTTGTCGCTGGCGTCCCCGGTCAGGGCCTGGAGATCGGGCCAGGAGGCCGGGGTGATGCCGTATTCCGCCTGGAAATCGGCCACGGTGACGATCTTTTCGGTCTTGCCCCCCGGATCCCACATGGTCACGTTCGCGTCCAGGCATTGGCGCAGATCCTTGTCCGAGGCCAGGATGACCACGGGCAGGCGGTCCTTGAAGCGGGCGGCCAGGGAGGCGATGTAGTCGTCGGCCTCGAAGCCGTCGCCCACCAGGACGGGCAGGCCCAGAAGCGGCACGCCGCGCAACAGGGGGTCGATCTGGAGGGCCAGGGGCTCGGGCATGGCCACCCGGTTGGCCTTGTAGGACGGATACAGCTCGTGGCGGAAGTTCTTGCCCTTGCCGTCGAGCAAAAACAGGGCGTGGGCCGGTTTTTTGTCGCGCAAAAATTTCAGCAGGATGCGCATGACGATATAAAGCGCATTGGTGGGAAAGCCGTCGGAACGGGCCAGGTCGCCATAGGCGTAATAGCCCCGAAACAGAAAGGAGCTGCCGTCGATGAGGTACAGGGTGTCGGTGGCGGGGGCCGTGGCGTCCCGAAGGGGCATGGCGCGTTCTCCTTGCGGCGCGGGCAGGTGGTGCGGCGCCGGGCGCTTTGCAGGGTATTACGTCAGGGTGGCAAGGCTGGCAACCGTGCCCGGGCACGGGGATGTCCGGCCCGCAGGGTTCGCACTGCGGCCCCAAGTTTCAAACGCACGCAAAAACGCCCGTGGTAAGCCGACTGGCGCGAGATTTCCAGGTGGCCTTGATTTTTACTTTTCGAAACACTACGGTGACGAACCTTAAATACGCTCTCACCCGGGCCATGACTGCCCGGACGCCGAACATTCCCCACGGAGAAGGATTTTTGCCATGAGCTCCTCGACGCGCAAGACTGCTGTCGCCGTATTGGCCTTGACCCTGTTGGTGTTTGCCGTTCCCCTGGCCGGAAGGGCCCAGGACGACGCCACAGGCCGCATCCAAGACCGGTACACGCAAAAAACCGATGACACGGCCCCGGCCGGGGTGTCCCCCAAGGCCCTGGAAAAGAAGATTGAGAGTGTGCCCACGCCGGCCTTCGTCCAGCAGGGCGAGGAATACCAGAAAGAACTGGACAAGGATTTTCCCGTTCCCGCCGCACCGGGAGGCCCCCTGGATCTGGAGAAAAGCGTGCTCCGGGGGCTGGCCGCCAACCCGCAGATGCAGTCCGCCCGGGCCCAGATCCTCGGCGCGGAAGAAGGCCGCCGCCAGGCCCTGGCCAACTTCGGCCCCGTGGGAACCGTGTCCTACGGCTACCAGCGCACCGACGGCAAGGTATGGAGTCCGGACACCCAGACGAACCTCACGGCCTCCCTCGCCAACCAGTTGCACGGCACCAGCCTCGCCACCCAGGTACCCATGAATCAGAATCAAGGCTACTGGCAAAACCTCTATACCCTGCAACTCAACGTCACCCAGCCGCTTTTTACGGGTTTCAAGCTGTTGAGCAGCTACCAAAAGACCGCCCTGGCCAAGGATCAGGCCGAGGCCCAGCTCACCAACACCGAACTGACCCTGATCAAGGCTGTGCAGCGGGCCTTTCTGGCCCTGCTCAAGGCCCGCTCCGACGTCAAAAGCAACCAGGATTCCGTAGCCCGCCTGCAGTCCCAGTACAAAGTCACCCAGGCCTTCTACGACGTGGGCCTCAAACCCCGCCTGGACGTGCTCCAGGCCGAGGCCGAGTTGGCCACGGCCGAGCAGAATCTGCTCAAGGCCCAGAATTCGGTGCTGACCCAGACCGCCCAGCTCAACTCCCTGCTCAACCTGCCCCTTTCCCAGGACACCGCCTATGTGGGCGCACTCTCCTACGAACCCTTCACCATGACCATCGAAAAGTGCCTGGACACGGCCTACACCACCCGCCCCGACCTCTATATCGGGGTCAAAAGCGTGCAGATCGCCGAGAAAGACGCCAAGGTGGCGGCCAGCCCCCTGTATCCCCAGGTCCAGGCCGAACTGGGCTACACCCGCAACGGCGACACCCCGGGGATGGACAACAAGCGCAAGTCCAGCAGCGTGGTCCCCGAGGCCACCACGGTGGGCGTGTCCGCCAACTGGCAGGTCTGGGATTGGGGGTCCACCTATTTCGGCTACAGCCAGGCCCGGGATACGGTCAAAAAGCTCCAGGCCGACCTGGCCAAGATGCGCCTGGATGTGGGCTATGAGGTCAAGACCTATCACTTGAACATCCAGGATGCGGCCAAGCGCATCTCCGTGGCCCGCACCGGACTTGAGGCCGCCCAGGAAGGCTACCGCATGGCCGTGGCCCGCTATCAGGCCCAGGTGGGCACCAACACCGACGTCTTGGACGCCCAGTCCCGGGTCAGTTCGGCGGAATTCAACCTGACCCAGGCCCTGTCCGACTACCAAAGCGCCCTGGCCGACATCTACGTGGCCATGGGCATCAAAAATACGGCGCTCATCCCCAACTAGCCGCGCGTCCACGAAAAAGCAGTCGCCGTACGAGCCACGCGACGACACCGACCAGCCACGGCCCGGCCCTTTCCAGGACCGGGCCTTTTTTTCTCCCCGGACGCCAAGCCCTCCTTCCGCCTCAGGAATCCTTCTTGCCGCCGCGCTTGGCCGTCAGGGCCAGCCGGGTGGCCGCCGCGAAAAACCCGGCGATGATGCCCAGGGTGAACCCCCGGCGCATGTCCATGAAAAAGATGCCGCCCAAAACCCCCACCGATCCGCCCACCAGGATGCCCCGCACCAGGGCCTCCATGATGATGCTGCGCTCCTTGTCCATGCCCGTTCTCCTTATGTGCGACCCGAGGGGACGCCCCCGGGGCGCGGCCGCCCGCCCCTATCCCGCAAAGGCCCGGGCGGCGTCGAGGGTTTTCTCCAGGTCCGCGTCCGTATGGGCGAAGGAGGTGAAGGCGCACTCGAACCCAGACGGCGCGAGGTTGACGCCACGCCCCCGCATGTGGGCGTAGAAGCGGGCATAGCGGGCGCTGTCCGCCGTCTTGGCCGTGGCGAAGTCCGTGACCGGCGACTCGGTGAAAAACAGGGTGAAGATGGAGGCGATGCGGTTGCGCACCACGGGCAGCCCCTTGTCGGCCAGGATGCCCGCCAGGGTCGAGGCGAAGGACTCGGTGCGCGCGGCCAGCCCGGCGTAGTCGGCCTGGGCCAGGGCGGCCAGGGTGGCCAGGCCGGCGGCCATGGCCACGGGATTTCCGGACAGGGTTCCGGCCTGATAGATGTCGCCCTCGGGGCTTATGCGCTCCATGAACCGGCGCTTTCCGCCGTAGGCCCCCACGGGAAAGCCGCCGCCGATGATCTTGCCCAGGCAGGTCAGGTCCGGGTCGATGCCGAACACGGACTGGGCGCCGCCGTAGGCCAGCCGGAACCCGGTGATGACCTCGTCAAAAATCAAAAGCGCCCCGTGCTTCGTCGCCAAATCGCGCAGGCCTTGCAGGAAGCCGGGTTTGGGCAGGACCAGCCCCATGTTTCCGGCCACCGGCTCGACGATGATCGCCGCGATGTCGTCATGGGCGGCGAACAGGGCGGCCACGCCGTCCAGGTCGTTATACGGCACGGTCAGGGTGTGGCGCACCGTGCCCTCGGGCACGCCCGGCGTGCCGGGGATGCCGAAGGTGGCCACGCCGGACCCGGCGGCGGCCAGGAAGGCGTCGCCGTGGCCGTGGTAGCAGCCCTCGAACTTGATGACCGCGTCCTTGCCGGTCACCCCCCGGGCCAGGCGCAGGGCGCTCATGGTGGCCTCGGTGCCGGAGTTGACCATGCGCACCATCTCGATGCCGGGCACGGCGTCGACCACGGCCTGGGCCATGGCCACCTCGGCCGGACAGGGAGCGCCGTAGCTGGCCCCGTCAAGCATGGCCGCCCGGGCGGCCTCGGTCACCCCGGGATGGGCATGGCCCAGGAGCATGGGCCCCCAGGACATGACGAAATCCACGAGTTCGTCGCCGTCCACGGTAAAAAGCTTCGACCCGGCGGCCCGGGCGATGAACAAGGGATCGCAGCCCACGCTCTTGCAGGCCCGCACGGGGCTGTTGACCCCGCCGGGAATGAGCGTTTTGGCCGTGGCGAAGAGTTCGGCGGAAGTGGTCATGAGGCGTCTCCGAAAGGTGGTGACAGGGTGCATGCGGCGGATCGATACGGACTCAGGCGGCTTTTTGGGCAAAAGCCAGGATATAGCCGTTGATATCTTTGATGTAGAATTCCCGCATGCCGTAGAAGGTGACATGGGGCCTTTTGAGAAAGGCGGTATCCTCGTCCAGGGCGGCATAGCGGGCGTCCAGGTCGTCGCACTCGATGTAGAGGGTGAACGCCCCGCCGGGCTTGGCGTTTTCCAGGGACGGCAGCTCGGCGGCCAGGCTTTTCTTGGACTGAAACATAATCTGCACCGGGCCGGAGACGACCATGGCGTAGCACAAGGGTTCGGCGACGGGCCAGGCGAAGACGGCCTGCCGCCCTTCGTCGGTGACGCCCATGGCGAAGTCGAAGCCGAGCACGCGCCGGTAGTAGTCCACGGTGCGGGCCACGTCGTCCACCATGAGGTTGGGGGCAAGCGAGGTCAGGGGCATATATTTATCCTTCAAGAAATTTAGAAATATTCCATCGACGTCTTCTTCAGCTCTTTCCGGCTCAAAAGCATGGCGTAGTCATCAATGCCCGACTCCCGGACCAGCTCCTCCACGATGCGGCGGCACTCCTCGGGGCTTCCCGCATGCACCATGGTGTAGAGGTTGTACGGCCAGTCCAGGCAGTTGATGCGGTGGTAGCAATGGCTGATCTCCCGGCGCGAGGACATGTACTTCCCCACCCGGGCCATGTCGTCGTCATCCACATACCAGGCCACCATGGCGTTGGCCCCGTACCCGGCCTTCTGGTGCCGAAGCGTGGCCCCGAAACGCCGGATGGCCCCGCTCTCCTTCAAACGCGCCAGCAGATCGAGCACCTCGGCCTCGGTCACCCCGGCGGCCGCAGCCATGTCCGCATAGGGCGTGGCCGAATCCGGCAGATCCGCCTGGGCCATGCGCAGGATGCGCCGCTCCGATTCGTTGAATTCGGGTTTCGTCTCTTTCGGCATACGCGGGTCGGCCCTCCCTGTGGCCCGTCATCAAAGGCTTTGTCCTTATCGCCTTCATGTGCTAGACGCAACCTGACCAGCCTCGACCTGAAACGCCACGCGGCGCGAGGGCGGGAACTGGTCCGGGAGGCGCCCCGCAAGGCTGCGCGCCCGGCATCCTCTGGAGGAGAGTCATGAAGATCGCGGTCATCGGCGGAGGCAGCTGGGGCACCACCCTGGCCGACATGCTGGCCAAAAAAGGCCTGGAGACGCGGCTTTGGGTGCGCGAGCAGAAGGTGATGCACGAGATCCGCACCCTGCACGAAAACACCTGGTATCTGCCCGGCCGACCCCTTGCCCCAAACCTCGACGTCAGCACCGATCCGGCCCATGTGGCCGACGGGGTCCGGCACTTCCTGTTCGCCGTGCCCTGCCAGTTCATCCGCCACGCCTATGCCCGGTTCCTCAAATATCTGCCCAAGAACCCGGCCATCATCTGCGCCAGCAAGGGCATCGAACTCGACACGCTCATGCCCATGTCCGACGTCTGCGAAGACGTCCTGGGCGCGCTCAAGCCCCGCTTCGCCATGCTGTCCGGGCCGTCCTTCGCCTTCGAGGTCATAAACGGCATCCCCACCGCCGTGGCCCTGGGCTGCGCCCACAAAAAGACCGGCAAAGAGGTCCAGGAAGCCCTGTCCTCCCCGGCCTTTCGGGTCTACACCAACCCCGACGTGCGCGGCGTGGAGTTGGGCGGGGCCATCAAAAACATCATCGCCATCGCCTCGGGCGTGGCCGACGGCCTGGGGTTCGGCAGCAACGCCCGCTCCGCCCTCATTACCCGGGGGCTTCACGAAATGAGCCGCCTGGGCAAGGCCATGGGCGCGGACACCGAGACCTTCATGGGCCTGTCCGGCCTGGGCGACCTGGTCCTGACCTGCACCGGGGACTTAAGCCGCAACCGGCAGGTGGGCATGCGACTGGCCAAGGGCCAAAAGCTTCTGGACATCCTGGGCGAAATGAAAATGGTGGCCGAGGGCGTGAAAACCACCGAGGCCGTCCACGCCCTGGGACAAAAACTCGGCGTGGAGCTGCCCATCACTGAACAGGTCCATGCCGTCTTGTACCGCAACCAGGAACCCGCCGCCGCCGTCCATGCCCTCATGACCCGTACCCTCAAGGACGAATAGTACCGCACGGCAATCGGGGCTGCCGCCCCGCCGCACGGCAATCGGGGCTGCCGCCCCGTACCCCGCCCGGGGGGAATCATTCCCCCCGGACCCCCCGTCACCGGGCCGTGGCCCCCGCCGCAAGGCGGCATGGGCCACGGCCCGGAAACGCTGGTT
>Ga0209467_1000797_pt1 | contig 35600 bp, 26 predicted proteins | sample Higcelwee11metaG_FD_187175 | JGI IMG/M metagenome (GOLD analysis project Ga0209467, IMG submission 187175) | Freshwater pond sediment microbial communities from the University of Edinburgh, under environmental carbon perturbations - High... | ecosystem: Environmental > Aquatic > Freshwater >... | reverse complement strand
TTATTTGGAAATTTTGCCGAAGAAGAGCCAGCAAGAGGGCGCGACGCCCCCATTAAGAGGAATTCACGGGTGCGTCAGGGGACATTTGAGATCGGCGAATTCGGGACAAACGAGATCAGCGCTGACAAGCTGTTCTTCTTGCCGCCTTATTCGCCGGAATACAATCCCACAGAACAAGTTTGGAGGTGGTGCAAGCCATTGGTACACGCCGCAAAAACTATCACTGATGGGGTTGAAGAGTTGGTGGGAAGAATTCGGCGAGTCACTCGGGCATGGACGCATGATAAACTTGCCTGTCCTCCTAAAATTGGTGTGGGGATATGGAAGCCTATATGCTAAACATATATGACGAGATGCTTATTGAGTGTCCATTGAAAAAAAGGTGCCAGAAAAAAAGGTGCCATGACGCATAAAGCCTTATGTGGATAAAGGTTACAAATTAATTATTGCATTTCTATAGTGATCCTTTCGTCTTCAAGTCAATCTAGGCGCAAATGCAATGATTTTCACATAACATGCCAGGATCAAGCCACCAGAGCATCATGGCTCCTTTTTCGTGATCTGTCCATGAAACCGACAGCGCTTCAGGTCTTGCAAAAAATGGACAGTCGGGGTATCTTTGCTGAAAGCCATATGGGGAGGCCTGCCGATGTCGAGAATTGCGCGTTGCATCATGGCGGTTGGGATTCTTGGAATCCTCGCCTCCTGCACTACCACCGGGATTCCAGATGGAGTGAAGGCAGTTGAAGGTTTTGACGCCGAACGCTACCTCGGGACATGGTATGAGATAGCACGTCTGGATCATTCCTTCGAACGCGGACTTTCGAACGTGTCGGCGACATACACGGCGCGGAAGGACGGCGGAATTGATGTCGTGAACCGTGGCTATGAAAGGAAAACGGGGGAGTGGAGGCAAAGTGAGGGACGCGCTTATTTCATTGAAGACAGGGACCGAGGATGCCTAAAGGTGAGTTTCTTCCGCCCCTTCTACGGCGCTTACAACATCATAGCGTTGGACAAAGGGGAATATGGGTTCGCGCTGGTCTGCGGACCAACCCGATCCTATCTTTGGATACTCGCTAGAGGGCGGCGCCTCGACAACGCCGTTCTGGCTTCACTTGTCGGGCGGGCTCGTGAGTTTGGCTTTGACACAGACGCGTTGATCTATACGGAGCAAAATTGTGTCCCGAGAGAGACGCCTTGAAAATCAGGATATCACCGCTGGACAGAAATGACGTCCACTGAATGCATAAGAAAAAAGGGCATGTTTCAAAAACGCCTAAAAGTAGTTGACAGTTTTGACGTGGAGTTCCTTTGCGGCGGAGCCGCTTTGGACTGCGGCGATCCTTCGCCGCTTTACGCCGCGCCCCTGACGTGGAACCGGAGCTATTTCCGAGCTAAGCCACAGCCATAAAACATCTTCGGCGTATCGCCACGACCGTTACAAAGCGGCGAAGGATCGCCGCAGTCCAAAGACGCTCCGCGTCGGAAAGGCAGCGCCTCCCTCACGGTTCTCCCACCAAAGTGTCAACGGGGAAATGAAGCATGCCAAAAAAAGGCGCCATAATGCCATGACGCGTAACGCCTTATGTGGATAAAGGCTACAAATTAATTATTGCATTTCAATAGTGATCATTTCGTCTTCAAGTCAATCTAGGCGCCAAATGCAATGATTTTCACATAACATGCCAGTATCAAGAAGCCACTAGCGCATCATGGCGCCTTTTCCGCAAGCCGGGCTATAATGCGACAAGCGCATATTCAAGCCATTATCCTGGGAAAGGGTTTTGAGGGAAGAACCTTCTCAAGAAGGTTTTCCCTCAAAGGTGTCCGTCGGGGGCGCCGCGCATTGTGTCAGTCGACGCGCAGCAGCTCCGAGAAACCGGCGATCTTGAAGACTTTCTTCACCCCCGGCGCAACTTTCACGACGCTGACGTTGCCGGTCCCGAGGCTCTTGGCCGCCTTGACGCAGAGCCGCAGGAACGACGACGCGACGTAGTTCACCTCAGCCAAATCGAACTCGAAGGGGAGCTTTTTCCCCTCCAACCCGTGTTGTTCGAACAAGTCGGTGAGCTGCCTCTCGATGTCCATGCAGGTGTTGGTGTCCATGCTGCCGGAGAACTTGCAGACGATCCTCCCGGAGATTTCGATATGTTCCATTGACATGATGGCGTCCCTTTGAGTCAAAAGTTGTGGTTGAAGGCGGCTTCGATGGCCCCGGCCTTGACGGACTCGTCGAAGTAGAGCGAGGCGTCGAAGCGCTCCATGCGCTGGTTGACCCGGCGGCGGGCGAGGCGCTGGATGTTCAGCAGATGCCGGGCGCTGACGTTGTCCATGGTGATGTTCTTGCCGCCGGTGCCGCAGCCCAAAGTCAGGGAGGGGGTGAGCTTGCTGAACATCCCGCCGACCGCGCCTTGCGAGGAGGGCATGTTCACCAGGACGCGCCCGGCGTTCATGGTCTCGGCGAAGCGTCTGATTTTGCCGTCGTCGTTGGAGAAGATGCTGACGGTGTGGCCGATGCCGCCATGGAAGTTCAGGTCGATGCAGCGGTTGACCGCCTCATCGAAGCCGTCGACGACGTAATAGGCGATGATCGGGGCGAGGATCTCGCAGGAGAGGGGGACGTCGAAGCCTACATGGTGTAACGGGGCGACCAGCAAGCGGGTGTCGGGGTGGACGTTGATCCCGGCCATGGCGGCGACGCGGGTGGCTGGCTGGCCCACCACCTCGGCGGTCATGGTGCGGCGTTCCCGGTCGAAGGCGATCTTGCCGACCGCTTCGACCTCCGCCTCGGAAAGGACATGGGCGCCGCGCTCCACCAGCTCGAACAGGAAGCGGGTGGCAACCTTCCGCTCCACCACCATCGCCTGTTCGCTGGCGCAGATGGTGCCGTTGTCGAAGGTTTTCGAGATCAGGATCTGCTCGGCGGCGAAGGGGATGTCGGCGCTCTCCTCGATGTAGACCGGGACGTTGCCCGCGCCGACCCCCAAGGCGGGGGTGCCGGAGCTGTAGGCCGCCTTGACCACGCTCTCGCCGCCGGTGGCGAGGATCAAGGCCAGCCGCGGGTCGCGCATGAGGTTCTGGGTGTCCTCCCGCGAGCCGCGGTCGAAGAAGATGACGCAGTCGTCCGGGGCGTCCGCCGCCAAGGCGGCCTCGTAGCAGATCCGGACGGTCTCCCGGCAGCACTCCAGCGCCCGGTGGTGGGCGCTGATGATGATCGGGTTGCGGGTCTTCAGGGCGATCAGCGTCTTGAACATGACCGTGGCGGTGGGGTTGGTGCAAGGGATGATCGCCAGGATCGGCCCGATCGGCTGGGCGATCTCGGCGATGCCCGTCTCGAAGTCCTCGGAGATCACCCCGACGGTCTTCTGGTTCTTGATGCTCTCGTAGACGTACTGCGAGGCGACGACGTTTTTCAGGACCTTGTCCTGCCAGCGCCCCATGCCCGTCTCCTCCGCGGCCAGCTTCGCCAGCCTCACCCGGTTGTCGAGGGCGGCCTCGAAGACCGCCCGGGTGATCCTGTCCACCTGCGTCTGCCCGAGCTGGCTGAACACCGCCGCGGCGGCGGTGGCCTTCCCCAAAATCTCGTCGACAATGTTGGTCTCTTTTTGCATTTTTGATTTCCCTTCACCATGCAAATGAGGACGTTACGCCCCGTCCGGCTGGAGGGGCCGACACATAAATAACCCGCCTGCCACGGCAATTCAACGCGAATGGCGACAAAAACGCTTAAAGCGTATGGTTTTTTTAAAAAAAAGGTGCCATGACGAGAAAAACCAGGGAAACGAGAGCCGAGGTGACGTTCCGCTTATCTATCTTAAGGATGCATTACAAAATAACTTAAACAATTTTCGGAATGTTTCAAAAACGCCTGAAAGTAGTTGACACTTTCCGCATGAAGTTTTTCCGTGGCGGAGCCGCTTTGGACTGCTGCGATTCTTCGCCGCTTTACGGCGCGCCCACCGCATGGAACCGTAGCCATTTCCGCGCTAACCTCTAGCCCGGAAACATCTTCGGAGTGTTCTGGCGTCCGTTCCAAAGCGGCGAAGAATCGCCGCGCTCCAAAGACGCTCCGCGTCGGAAAGGCAGCGCTCGCCTCTCGTTTCCTTCCGCCAAAGTGTCAACTGGTTCTTGAAGCATGCCCAATTTTCGCGGAATATCTTTGCCAGGATCGAAGGACTGAAAGGCCTTCGAGCCAACAAGAAGCTCCAGGAGGACACCACCCCTACTATTGCTCAAGTTATTTTGTAACGCATCCTAACTTCAATGCGTCACAGTTATATCACACATTTAATACTAACATTTACTAGTATTCCAATTCTCCGCCAGTCTCCCGGCTTTAAATCCCGGCGACGCGGCGTTTGTTTGACGTAGGGGACAATTGGAGGAGGCTGGCATGTCGAGTCGGGGCGTTGGCGCGTGGAGGACGTCGGAGGCCGCCTCCATGCGTTTTCCAAGCTTCATTTCCGAGTTTTCCGAGTCCATAAAAGGGAAGGCGCCGGAGGCGAAATGCATTTGCCTCCGGCGGCCAGGCTCGCGCGCCTGGAGGCGACAAGGTCTCCGACCTTGACCATGGCTTTTCCGCTCAGCCCAGCTCGAAGCTGGTGATACCGTAGATGCTGTCGAGCGGCAGGGGCGGGAACTCTTTGTTGTACATCCGCGCGGTCTTGAAGACCGGCCGCATGCGGTTGAGCTCGGCGAGCCGGACGGCGGACGGGTTGACCGCCGGGACGTCCAGGAACAACGGGGCGCCCGACGCCACCGACGCGCCGAGGTCGGAGAAGAGGGCGAAGGCAAGCTCCGGGCTCTCCGCGAAAAGCGGGCCGACCTTGTAGCCCTGGCGGCAAGGACGGATCACGCCGTAGCCCTTGAGCTTGCCATGTTCCATGGCGCCCAGGGCGGCGCCGCCGCGCGGCCCGATCCACAAGGCCAGGAAGCCCGGGCGGGGGGCGGGGAAAAAGCGGCGGTCGAAAGCCAGCAGCTCCTCGAAATGCCCCTCCTCCAATGGGAAGGTCTCGCCGGACAACGGGGCGGCGGCGGTCGTCCCGGCGTAGCGGACGTTGTTATGCGCCAGCTTGAACCCCAAGTTCTCGTAATTGGAGATTTTCTTCTCGACACCGTCCAGACCGATGTCGCGTCCGCCGAGCCGCGCCAAAGCTTGGTGGACCAGGTCGGGCCCGACCCGGTGGCCGCGGCGGTCGGGGCGGACGATGAAGAAACCGATGAAACCGAAGTCGTGGCCGTAGGCGACGGCGCTGACGCAGCCGACCTGGCCGTCGGGCGCCACGGCCATGAAGAAGCCGTCGGGGTCGGCGGCGTGGAACGGCTCGCAATCCCCCAGCCCCGGATTCCAGCCCTCGGCGGCGGCCCAGTCGAGCGCGACGCGCAAATCTTCGAGCCCCATTTTCTTGATCAGGTAGTCGCCCATGGCGTTTGCAGCCTCGCATTGGAAGGTTTAGATTATTTATGGTAATTGTAACTTGGACGGTCGGAATTTTCAAGAGAAGGAACAAAGAGGGCGCGCCGATGGGAAGCGACAAGCCAGGCAATCTGGTTTACGGAGTTGACGACAAACCGCCGCTGGGGATCAATATCATGCTGGGCGTGGAGCACGCCTGCATCTACTGCATCAGCCTGATCATGCCGGTGATGGTGGGGCGGATGGCGGGGCTGGACAACCGCGCGGAGGTCTTCCTGGTGTGCATGTCGATGCTGGCCGCGGGCGTCGGGGCGGTGGTGCAGGCGTCCAAGCGGCTGGGGTCGGGATATTTGTGTCCGCCGGTCTGCGGGCCGGCCTACCTGAACGCCTCGATCGCGGCGGCCGGCTCCGGGGGGCTGGCGCTGCTCTGCGGGATGACGCTGCTGGCGGGACTGGGGGAGACGGCCTTGTCGCGGACGATGAAACGGCTCCGGCCGCTCTTCCCGCCGGAGGTGACCGGCTTGATCGTCGCCATGGTGGGGATCACGATCATCAAGATGGCGGTGTCCAACATGCTGGGGACTGGCGGGGAGGATCAAATCGTCGAAGGCCGCGAGCTGTTCCTCGCCGTCTTCACCCTGGGGACCATCGTCGGGCTGAACGTCTGGACGAAGGGCAATCTCAAGATGTACTGCGCCCTGATCGGGATGGTGGCGGGGTGCCTCGCGGCCATCCCCCTGGGGCTGCTCGGGCCGGCGGACTGGGAGGAGTTGCGCCACGTCCCGCTGTTCTGGATCCCCTTCCTGGCGCACCCCGGCTGGAGCTTCGACCACAAGATGCTGGCGCCCTTCGCGATCGCCATGCTCTGCTCCGCGATCAAGAGCGTCGGCGACATATCCCTGTGCCAGAAGATCAACGACGAGCGCTGGAAACGCGCCGACATGGACAGCGTGTCCAAAGGGGTTTTCGCCGACGGCGTCGGTTGCGCCGCCTCGGGGTTGCTCGGGGGCATGGGGCTGTCGCTCTCCACGAGCAACGTCGGGCTATCGCTGGCCACCGGGGCCACCAGCCGTCACATCGCCGTATGGTTCGGAGTGATTCTGGCGGCCCTGGCGTTCGTCCCGGCGCTGGCCTGCGCCTTCGTGATCATGCCCAGACCGGTGATGGGGGCGACGCTGGTGTTCGCGATGTGCTTCATGATCGTGGGCGGCATGCAGATCGCCATGTCCAGGATGCTCGACGCCCGCAAAACCTTCGTGCTCGGCGTGGCGCTCGTCGCCGGGCTGGCGGTGGACATGCTGCCGGGGCTCTTCTCCCTGGCTCCGGGCTGGACGGCCCCGGTGTTCGGCTCGTCGCTGGCGACCGCCGCCATCACGGCGGTGGCGCTGAACCTGCTCTTCCGCCTCGGGGTGAAACGCAAGGTCGAGCTGCAGTTGGCGCTCGGGGTGGACGCCTCCGACAAGCTCTTCACCTTCATGCGAGAAAAAGGGCGGGAATGGGGCGCGCTACCGGAAGTGATCAACAAGGCGACCACCGCCATGAACGAGCTGACCGAGACCGTCGCCTTCCTCAACCCCGGTCTGAAGTCCCTGGCTTTCCACCTGAGCTTCGACGAATACAACCTGGAGGCCGTGGCCTGCTACGAGGGCGTCCCCTGCCTCTTCCCCGAAAAACGCCCGTCCCCCGAGGAGGCGCTAAAAAGCGCCGACGCCCCCGCGCTGCTCTCCGCCTACCTCGTCAAGCAATACACCGACCACCTCGAAGCCACGCGGGTCGACGACGCGAACCGGATCCGGCTGCATTTCAACCATTGAGGGCTCCCGCCGCTAACGGAGCATCTTGTAGAGGTCCTCGGCGGTCATCACCCGGAACGCCAGACGACCGAAGGCCACGGTGGAACCCGGGGCCATGTCGTATTTCTTATGAGGCTCCAGATAGACGTCGTCCAGGCTGGTGCCGTTGGTGGAGTCCAGGTCGGTGAGAAAAAACTTGTCGAAATAGATGGTGACCTCGGCGTGCGCCTTGGAGATGGAGTAGTCGGCGATCACCATGTCGCTGTCGACGGTGCGGCCGACGGAGATGACGTTGCGCAAGCCTTTGGAGAAAGGTTTCTTCTTCATCAGGAAGATGGCGCGGGAGATGCTGGAGTTCTCCTCCTGGTCTTTCTGGCTGTTGAGCTCGCGCTGGAAACACACGGTGTCGTTGATGTCGTTCTTGCTCACCAGGATAGTCTTGGTGGCGGTGAACTGCACTTGCACCTTGGTGAAAAGCCCCTCGTAGAGCTCCTTGCCGACCAGGAAGGGACGGTTGGTGTAGGAGGTGAAAAACTCCACCCCGGTCTGTTTGATGAAACGGACCAGGTTGTTGTAGTTCAAGCGGCCGTTCTGGTCGACCATCTCCATCAATGGGTTCATCATACCCTTCCGTCTTCGGTTGCCTCGCGAAAAATCGGCCAACTCCAGTGCCTAAGCGTAAAAATACCGCCTCCGCCGCAAGTTTCAAGCTCCAAGTCAGAATGACTGGCTGCTGAAACGACGTAAATGGACCAAATCGGTGGTCACGTTGGGCGGCATCGAGAGCAAATAGTCCACCAGCGCGGCGATGTCGGCGGGCTGGATGAGCTCCTCCGGGGCGATGTCCGGCCTGGCTTTCGCCACCATCTCAGTCGCCACCCCCCCGGGGCAGATGACATGGACGCGGACGTTGTGTTCCCGGCCCTCCTCGGCCATGACCTTCGCCAGCCCGACCAGCCCGTGCTTGCTGGCGGTGTAGGCTCCCTGCCGCGGATAACCTTTGATCCCCACCACCGAGGCGACATGGATCACCGTGCCCCCCTTCTGGGCCACCATGGCGCGCATGGCCTCGCGGGCGCAGAGGAACGCCCCCGTCAGGTTGGTGTCCAACACTTGCCGCCAGTCCGCCAGGGTGATATCGCGGATCGGCCCGTAAATCCCGATCCCGGCGTTGTTCACCAGCAGCCCCAGCTCGCCGCCGAAACGCTCCAGCGCCACACGGAAAAGCCGGAGGACGTCCTCCTCCTTGCTGACGTCGACGGGGATGGCGACGACGCTCGCCGCCCCTTTGGCCTCGCACTCGGCGGCGGCCTCGTGGAGCTGCCCCTCCGTCCTGGCGGCCAGGGCCAACTTGTACCCCCGCTCCGCCAACCTCACGGCCACTGCCCGGCCAATGCCCCGCCCCGCCCCGGTGATGATCGCGCTCTTGATTTCCATGCCAAAACCCTTACTCTTAAGTTCCCGCAACGACAAAAAAACGGCGGTCGCCCTTGCATCTTCGCCAAGCCCCGGCTAAACTAATGCCAATGGGTGGATTTTCCGCCTCGCGGTACAATACCACAAGCACGCCGTTTTTAAAACGTCACAGAGGTGGCAGCATGATTTTCAAGATCTTTTCCAGGATGACGCTTCCGACACTGGCTCTCGCCCTCTGCCTCGGAGCGCAAGCGGGCGGCAATCAGATAACCCTTAACAACTTCACGGTCGACTGCGCGGGGGCGAACGGCCTACAAGCGTTGCGGGGCTTCGCCGGCAAACGCGCTTTCCTCGTCCAGTTCGACGGCGCGGTCAAGCCGGCATGGGTCAAAGCCCTAGCGGCCAGCGGCTTGAAGATCGTCGCCAGCGTCCCGGAGAACGCCTATCTGGTCTACGGCGCGGCCGACGCCGTCGCGGCGCTCGGTTCCGGCAAGGCCGCCGCCAACATCCCGTGGGCCGGGAGCTTCCTGCCCAAATACAAATACCATAAGGCCTACCTGAACCTCAAGGACGCCGACGCTTCCGAGTGGGTCGCCGTGCAGATGGTCAAGGACGACGAGGCCAACGCCGTCACCTTGACGCTGCTCCGCCAGCTTTCCACCACCCCCGTGGCCAGCGCCGAGAACCCGGCGCTAGGGCTGCTCAACGCCCGCGCCCTGATCCCCTTGGCCAAGCTGTCCCAGCTCGCCGCCCGCGAGGACGTCATCTGGATCGCCCCCCACGTCGTCCCCCAGTTGCACTGCGAACGGCAAAGCCAGATCGTGGCCGCCAACATCACCGCCGACGCCAGCGCCCCCAGTGGCCCGGGCTACCTTGCCTGGCTGGAGGGCAAAGGCTTCGACCAACAACAGTTCCTCGACTCCAGCTCCGTGCTGGTCGTCGTCGACGACGGCTTCGACAACGGCGACGCCGCCAGCCCCGCCAACAGCGAGTTCCGCGTCGGCAACCAGTCCGGCAACATCAGCCGCGTCTCCTTCGCCGAGGTCGCCCCCGGCTCCACCGTCGCCCTCCCCAACGGCCCCGACGGCCATGGCAACATCAACCTCAGCATCATCGGCGGCTACAACGACGGCGAGGGCGCCGCCCCCAACGTCGATAGCTCCGGCTACCATTACGGCCTGGGCATCAACCCCTTCGCCCGCCTCGCCAGCACCAAGATCTTCGAGGACGGCGGCTATTGGGGCTACCCCGACGAGGCCGTCATGGTCGACTCCCAATACGCCCGCGGTTGCCGCGTCAGCAGCAACAGCTGGGGAGCCTCCGTCGGCGGCGAATACACCTCCGACTGCCAGAACTACGACACCTGGACCCGCGACGCCCAACCCGCCGTCACTGGCAACCAGGAGCTCCTCTTCGTCTTCTCCGCCGGCAACAGCGGCCCATCCGCCAGCACCCTCGGCTCCCCGGGCACCGCCAAGAACGTCATCACCGTCGGCGCCGCCGAGAGCTACGACCCCGGCTACACCGACGGCTGCGCCGTCGGCACCAGCGGCGCCGACAACGCCAACGACATCATCGACTTCTCCAGCCGCGGCCCCTGCGCCGACGGCAGGGCCAAGCCCGACATCGTCGCCCCCGGCACCCACATCCACGGCGCCGCCAGCCAAATCCCCACCTACAACGGCTCCGGCGTCTGCGACAAATACAATCCCGACGGCCAGACCAAATACTCGGAATCCAGCGGCACCAGCCACTCCTGCCCCTGCGTCGCCGGCGGAGCCAGCCTCGTCCGGCAATATTTCACCAACCAGGGGTGGACCTCCCCCAGCCCCGCCATGACCAAGGCCTATTTGCTCAACTCCGCCCGCCACCTCAACGGCGTCGACTCCGGCGACGACCTCTGGTCCAACAACCAGGGCATGGGCTGTCTGGACCTCTCCATGGCCTTCGACGACGTCGGCAGCGTCCTCCGCGACCAGCTCGCCGAGGACAAATTCACCGCGGCCGGCCAGAGCAACAGCTACGTGTACAACATCGCCGACACCACCAAACCGTTCCGCGTCACCCTCGGCTGGACCGACGCCCCCGGCTCCGTGGTCGCCCCCTCCTACAACAACGACCTGAACCTCACCGTCACCGTCGGCGGCATCACCTACCTCGGCAACCACTTCTCCGGCGCCATCTCCACCCCTGGCGGAAGCGCCGACCTCAAAAACAACGTCGAGAGCGTCTTCCTCCCCGCCGGCCTCAGCGGCCGCGCCATCGTCACCGTCACCGCCTTCAAGCTCACCTCCGACGGCGTCCCCGGCGACGCCGACCCCGTGGACCAGGACTTCGCCCTCGTGGCCCACAACGCCACCAGCTCCAACATCCACACGGTGCGCTTCGTGCCGGGAAGCAACGGCTCCATCACCGGCACGACGTTCCAGTCCGTCCTCAACGGGGAGAACTGTACCCCCGTAGCAGCCATCCCCGACACCGGCTACTACTTCGACCGCTGGACCGGCGGCCTCGACAGCGTGGACTCCACGCTGACCGTCACGAAAGTGACAGCCGACATGACGATCGTCGCCAATTTCGTGGCCCAGGCACCCTACCATGTGGCCCCGGGGTCGGTCTTCAGCGTCAACGTCGCGTCGGCTTTGACCAAGACCCCGAAAGTCATGATCGAGACGGGGACGACGGCCAAGGTGCTGACTTCCAGCAAGGCGTTCAAGGGGGGCTTGAACACCTTCTCTTGCCAGTGGACGAACACCAAGGAAGGCCCGATGACGCACACGCTGTACGTCAACGGCGACACGGCGGTGGCGAGCTTCTTCTCCATCGAACAGCCCTACCTGACGTCGTTGTCGACCAACTCCAACACCGGAAAGACCATCGTCACCGTCACGGGCAAGTTCTTCGGCTCCAACCGCCCCACGGTCTACATGGCCTACCCCGTGAATGGCCAAATGAAGCAGGCGCGCTGCACGCTCGACAAACCCCTCTATCCGGACGCCAAAAACAAGCCCGGCAAATCTTACATGGATCTGACCACGGGCGATTCGACGCTGGTGTTCCCCGTGCCCAAGAAGATCACGACGGGCATGGCGGCGACGCTGGTCATCAAGTTCAACTTCACCGGCGCGCCCATCACCGTCCCCTTCAGCCTATAGCCGGGCGCCCTGGAACTCGGCGTTCCGGCAGTGGCACGGGCATCCCGCCCGTGGGTTTCCGGAATCATGGGCGGGACGCCCATGCCACCGCCGGAAGGAGCCATGCTATAAACCCGCCATCTCGCGGAAATGCGCCAACCCCCTCTTGACACCGCCGCAGCTTTGCCTTATAATATACGCAGAATACGATTTATGTATATCTTATGCGAGAATTGGCGGCAAGATGAAGATGAACATCAACAGCATCGCGAAACTGGCCGGGGTATCGACGGCGACGGTCTCGAATTTCATGAACTGCGCCGAGACGTTCCCGATCAGCCAACCGAAGCGGGAACGCATCATGGAGGTGATGCGTTCCGCCAACTACCGTCCGAGCGCGGCCAGCAGCAGCCTCCGCCGCAACAGCAGCCTGCCGGGCAAAGCGGTTTTCATCTTCGGCGGCAACCCCGAATGCAATCCCTTCGACACCTGCAAGAACCCCATGCTGGGGGAACTCATCTCCACCCTGGCCGCCGAGCTGAAAAGCCAACTCGGCCTGGCGCTGGAGGTACGGGCCGTGGAGGACGAGAACGGCGTGGAGGCCTGGAACGAGACCATCGCCGACGCCGACGCCGTGGTCTGCTACGGCAAACTCGACGCCTGGCTGCTCGAACTCTCCACCCGCCGAAACATCCCCCTGGCGCTGGTCTCCGACAACAAAACGACCCGCGCCCGCAACCTTTCCGCCCCCCTCCCCCCGCTCGACTGCGTCTATTGGGACGCCGCCAGCCATCTAGAGAAGCTCCTGACCCATGTCGCGGCCAAGGGCGCCAAGCGCCTAGCCTTCGTGAGCTCCTGGAACATCGAACGCAACCACCCCGTGGGCTTCGCCTTCGAGGCCGAGGCGAAGATCGCCGAGTTCCAGTCCTTCGTGGCGGCGGGAGACTGCCTCTCCGGCGAGCTGTTCTGTCCCCCTATGCCGGAGGACATCTCATCCTTCTACGAGGGCCGCAACGCCTACGAATTCCTGCGCGACAAGGATTTGCGCTCTTTCGACGCGGTGATCGGCCACAACGACTTCGTGGCCCAGGGGATAGTGGGGGCGTTGCGCGCCCAAAACATCGTCCCCGGTCGCGACATGCTGGTCTGCGGCGAGGGCGACTACGTCGAATGCCGCCACAGCGTCCCGACCATCACGACCGTCACCTACGACAAAAAGGCGTTGGCGGCCATGGTCGGCGCGATATTGAAACGCCGCATGCTGGACAACCGTCCGGCAGGCGAACGTTCGCCAGTCCCCAGTCACCTCTTGGAACGCGAAAGCACGGAAGGGATGAAATCATGAGAACAAGAAGAATGAGATTCACGCTCGTGGAATTGCTCGTGGTGATCTCCATCATCGCCATGTTGATGAGCTTGCTGTTGCCAGCCCTCAGCAAGTCCAGGGAAATGGCCAAGAGCATTCTATGCGCCGCCAACCTGCGGAACATCGCCCCGGCGGTCATCGGCTATTCTGACGATTACAACGGGTTCATCCCCATCTCCACTTTTCAGACCTATTTCTTCACCAGGACGCTCGCTCCCTACATGGGCTACGACGACAGGGGACAATTCATCCGGGGAGGCAAATACTTCTCCTGCCCCTCCGAGCAATACCAATATCTCGCCGCCGCCGACAAACCGTTCATCGGCGTCTATCCCTTGGCGGCCACGTACATGGGCACCGTCATCGACAACGGCGCCATGCCCACCACCTCGCAATGGGGCGGTTGGCAATGCCACATCAACAGCGCGAAGCCCAAGAACCTCAGGCAAATACTCCCGGACAGCGTGCTCATGTGCGAGACCGGCGCCAACGGCTCCTACAACAACTGCGCGACGGGCTGGGGCCTCTATGGCATCACGTGGCCCAGGCCAAACGAGCAAAACGGAATCGGCGCCATGGTCCCGCCACCGAGCGTCTACGCCCCCTTCTACCACCGGCTGACCAGCAACTACCTCTTCCTCGACGGCCATGTCACCAACTACCGCCGCGGCCAACAGTTCGACGGCCAATGGCGCCCCAAATGAGCGAATTCAAACCATCAACATACCAGGAGTTGAGCATGAGGCACTTAATCGTGGCTGCCATTCTCATGGCGGGGCTGTCCTCCATGGGTCAAAAGGCTCCGGCGCCGAGAATCGGCGACGTCGCTTATCAGCAGAGCTTCGCCAAGGATTTCCATGGCTGGGCGGCGAAGCCCGCCGGCTGCGCCAAGAGCGTCCCGGACGGCGTGGAGATCAGCGCCAACGGCGCGGGGACCTCGGGCGCCGTCGGCGACCGAGACCTCCTGGGCAACGTGGCCAAGTCGAAGGGCTCGACCTTCCTGCTCAGCACCGGCGCCGCCGGTTTTTTCTCGGCGCTCAAAGGCTATGAGCTCGAAGTCGAGGTCGGCGTCAAGGCCGAGAACATCCCGACGCCCGGCATCCACATCCAGACCAACTACGCCACCGCCACCGGCCCTTACAACCACAGCTCCTACAACGGGCTCCAGGGCAGCTTCGACTGGCGGAACGTCAGCTACCGCGTCCGCGTCCCCTCCGACATGAAGGACATGAGCCTGTCCCTGGGACTGATCGCACCATCCGGCAAGGTTTTCTTCGACCACATCAAAATGACGGTAACCGATCTCCCCTACACACTGAAGACGCCCCCGCCCGGCCCCGCCTACACGGGGCGCTCGCTGCCCCGGCTGCGCGGCTTCGTCACCGGCATCCGCGAGCCAGGGAACGAAGGCGGCAAAAAGGCCCTGGATCGTATCGCCAACGATTGGAAGGCCAACGTCGCAAAACTCTGGTTCCACCTGAAAGGCGAGTTCCCGGAAGTCGACGCCAGCCTCGCGAAATGGCTGGACAGCGTCGACGCCAGCCTGGAGACCGCCAGGCAAGACAAACTCTACCTCATCCTCCATGTCGACTCGAACTGGAACGTGAAGGAACATGGCGGCAACGAGCTGGTCTATGAGAAACCGGAATACGCCGACAAGTTCGTCGAAGTGTGGAAGACCATCGCCCAACGCTTCAAGGGCAACAAGGAGATCTACGCCTTCGAGCTGCTGAACGAGTCCTGCTTGAGGCGTCAACCCGCCCCCGGCTGCCCCGATTACCCGGAGCTCATGGAACGCGCCGCCAAAGCCATCAACGCCATCGACCCCGAGCGGGCCATCATCGTCCAGACCGAGGAATGGTGGGGGCCGCGCGCCTTCTACAAAATGCGCCCCCTCAACGCCAAGAACATCGTCTACGCCGTCCATTTCTACTCGCCCTTCCCGGTCAGCCACCAGGGGATCGGCGAATGGTACGCAAAAAAGACCTCCTGGACGGCCAACGCCTATCCCGGCACCTATGACGGCGTCAAATGGGACAAGGCGACGCTACGGCGCGAGCTCCAACCCGTCGTGGACTTCCAGAAAGCCTACAACGCCCACATCATCGTCAGCGAGTTCAGTTGCGTGCGCTGGGCACTGGGCGACTCCCGCCACAAGCTGCTCCGCGACATGATCGACATCTACGAGGAGAACGGCTGGGACTGGCTCTATCACGGCTACCCGGAATTCCATGGTTGGATGCCCAACCTAGGCGACGATCCTTGGAACGAACGCCCGCCCGCCACGGCGCCCGCCACGGAGACGCTGCTAAAAGGCTGGTTCGCCAAGAACCAGCGCCCGGACTTCGGTTCCAGCGACAAGTTCGCCGGGATCGACTTCTGGAAAAACGACCAGCTCCACATCCCCAACTTCGCCGCCTCCAAGAACCTCGTCCAGAACCCCTCTTTCGAGGCCGGGCTGCACTACTACCGCGACATCTCCTCCTGGAGCTCCTGGCCCGGCGTCGATCGCGAGGTTTTCGGCGTCGACAGCTCGCAGGCGCATGACGGCAACCGCTCGTTGAAAATCTCCGCCTATCCCGACTACGGCAACCCCTCCTCCTTGGCGACGTTCACCATCCCGACCATCCCCGGCCAAAAATACACCTTCAGCTTTTACGCCAAGGCCTCCGCGCTGCCGACGACGCTCCGCCTACGCCTAATGGACGGTGTTTTCCGCTGGGCCGGCTGGGGGGAGACCCCCTTCAAACTCACTACCGAATGGAAGCGTTATAGCCATAGCTTCGTCGCCCAGAACAACGCCGGCGTCCCCCTCTTGGCCGCCACCACCGCAGTCAAGGGCGGCGCGGCCGCCTGGATCGACGACTTGCAGTTAGAACAAGGCGGAGCGGCCACCGCCTTCGCCGACGCCCCCCTCAGCGTCGCGTTGCTCAGCTCCGCCGCCGACGGCATCCTCAAGCCCGGCGCCCCGGTCGACGCCCGCCTCAGAATCCACGCCGCCCCCAACGCCAAGGGCTCCGCCACCTGGGAGGTCGAGGACTTCTTCCACGCCAAGCCTGCCACCGGGAGCTTCGAATTCACCACCGGCCCCGACGGCGACGCCACCGTCGCCATCCCCCTCGACGGCCGCCTCGGCAAAGGCTACTCCGTCCTCCGCGCCGACGTCCAGTTGGACTCCGGCGCCAGGACCACCGAGTTCCACCGCCTGGCGGTCATGGACGCCGCCCCGGAACGTTGCGCCAACAAGGGGATCTTCGCCATCGCCGCGCTCACCACCCCGGCGAAAGCCGAGGCCTACTGGCGGCGCTTGGCTTTCCTGGGCTTCGGCTCCAGCTGTTACGTGAACCGTCCCTGCGAAGCCCCCTTGCTGGACAAGTACAATTTGCCGAACAGCGCCTGCGGGATCGTCGGCTACGGGCCTTGGGCCCCCACCGATTCGGCCCGCGAGTTCCGCAAACGCCTCAAGGAGGAACCCTACAGCGACAACCTCCGCGACTTAGCCGAGCGGGCCTCCTATGATATGGCCAAAGCCTATCCCTGGGTCCGCGCCTGGTTCATCCAGGCGGAGTCCAGCACGGGCAAAATCGGCTGCCTCAATAACGGCGACGCCGAAGGCTTCGCCAAACTGATCCTAGCCTGCCGCGCCGGGGGCCTGCGGGCCGACCCAACCCTAAAATTCATGCCCGAAGGCGGCCCCTGCAACATGTACCCCGCCCATGGCGTGGCCGACTACGACAAATGGCTCAGCGCCCTGGAGAAAATCGCCCCGGACGTCCGCTTCGACGCCTTCGCCATCCACCCCTACCGCCCGACCCCCGAATCCCCCGACCTCGACGCCGACGCCGACGCCTATTTGAAAATGCTCGACCGCCATGGCTACAAAACCGAGCCGGTCTACTGGAACGAGGGCCTCTACAACGCCCCCTGGAACGTCCCTGAATGGGGCCTCGACGTCCACAAGGGCTGCACCACCGACCACTGGTACGCTGGCACCCCCACCTACCACATGGGCTGGGCCGAGCGCATGAGCGCCGCCTACTGGGCCCGCGGCTGGCTCGTCGCCCTCAAGTATTCCGACCGGGTGAAGCAGTTCACCGGCTGGTGGGACACCCTCCTCTTCCTCGACGTCGAGGGCGGCCACTACGCCCTGGCGAAAGTCCCGAACACCCTCACCCGTCTGCTCGGCGACGCCAAGTTCAAAAAAGACATCCGCTTCGCCGTCAACTGCCGCGCCTACGTCTTCGAGGACGCCCAGAACCGCCCCGTCGCCGCGCTCTGGAGCCACATCCCCGAAGTCGACCGCGGCCTGGCGCCCAGCCCTGTCGCCAAGATGCGCTTCGAGGGCGAGCCCCCCGAGTTCATCGACCTGATGGAGAACGTGGTGAAACCTGTCCATTCCGCCGACGGCGCCTTCGACGTGCCGGTGACGCCCTTCCCGCTGTTTATCCGAGGCAAGGCCGGGACGCTCGACGCCCTTTGCGCCGGCATCGCCGCGGCCACCGTCCCCGGCTCGAAGGACTTCCCGCTGGCGGTCGACCTCAAGCTCAGCTCGCGGAACGCGGCCGAGCTCTCTTTCACCAACCGCCTCAGCCGCAAGTTCGAGGGCGTCGCCAAGATCGTCGGAGAGGAACTCGAGCTCTCCGTCCCGGAGAACGGCGCTGCGTCTTTCCAGATCAAGCTACCCAGCCCAATCACCGACGACGCCATCGCCAAGCTCTCGCTCCCCTTGGAGCTCTCGCAGAACGGCGGCGCCGCCTTCCACAAGGACTTCTCCATGCGCGCCTTCGCCGTCCCCGACGCCACAACCTGGGACGCCGTCCCCTGGCTCAAGCTCACGAACCGCAAGGTGTACAACACCAAAGGGACGTCCGGCAGGCTCGTGCAAATCGACGCCGGCGGCAAAGGCGACCACGAGGCCGAGTTCAAACTGCGCTGGGACAGCAAGACGCTGCGGTTGCTCGTCAAGGTGATTGACGACAAGCCCTGTTTCCCTCAAGGGGGCATCAATGGAGACGACTTCAACTTCGACAGCCTCCAGATCTACCTCGACACCTATGGCGACAACGCCGAGCGGCAGGGCGTCTTCGGCGATTTCAACGACTACTGCTACACGGTGTCGCGGGACGCCGTCACCGGCAAGGCGCGGGTCTACCGCGAGGCGGCGCCGGAACAGCAGGTCGCCGGCGGCATGGACGCCCCCAAGCGCCAGACCGTCGACACCGAGGCGGAGGCGACCGTGACCATGACTCCCGACGGCTATCTCTACGAGCTCGCCTTCCCGGCGCGGATCGTCGCCCCGCTGAAACTCCAGAACGGCACGTTCGCGCGTTTCGGACTGACGGTCAACGACAACGACGGCGACGGACGCAAGGCTTGTCTGGTGGACACCGAGACGCCCAACTCCGAGCCCTTCTCCAACCCCGAGCAGTGGCCCGGCTTCATCCTGACGGCCAAGTGAGGGGAAGCGCCCCCCCGGAAGCGTCGCAGAATGCTGGACAACCAAGAGCACGAAAGGGACTAAACCATGCGACAAGAAGAGACGAGATTCACGCTCGTGGAATTGCTGGTTATCATCGCCATCATCGCCATTTTGTCCGCATTGCTGTTGCCAGCCCTGAGCAGGGCGAAGGAAAGCGTCAGGGCCATCGCCTGCAACTCCAACCTGAGGCAGATCGGCTTCGCCCTCCTGTGCTACCGTAACGACAACAACGAATGGTTGCCAGGCAAGGCGTATGTCGAGGGGCTCGGAAAACCTTGGGAGCTCATGTTCATCGAGCAAGACTATCTCCCGTCCGACCGGAAAGTCTTCAGGTGCCCGGCGGAGAACGACGCCAACAATTACGACTATGCGGTGAACCGCTATCTCTGGGGCTCCGGTTTCACGGCCGCGAACGCCGCCCTCCACGTGAACGGCAACATCAAGGGTTGCAAGATTATGCCTTCCAATGCCATTGTGCTCACGGAGCAACAGCATCTCTGGGGCTCCACCTATGGCGCCTACTCACACGCCCAAGCGTCGGCGATGCATGGCAGGGGGGTGTCGGCGCCTGGCAACATGCCCTGCAACTTCCTCTTCCTCGACGGTCATGTGACACTGGAGAAATGGACGGGGTCGGGCACCGTTGACTACCCATTGTTCCTCCAGCACTGGACTGTCTGGAACGCACCATGAACCGACGAGGCACAAAAGGAGCGAAAATGGAGGATAGAAAACACAAAAAGGTGTTCACACTGCTGGCCTGCTTCGCCGCGGCCAACGCCTGTGGCATGTTCGCTGGCGAGCCAATCGAGGCCACAGCATCTTTTTCCGGCGACTGGCAGCTTGACATCAGTGCCAAGACACCATCCAGAACAGCGCTCGCGGCGTCCTTCCTCATCGACAAGCCAGACAAGGTCTCCGTCAAGGAGGAACGTTGCGAACGTTTGCCCGACTTCAACCCGGCGGCGTGGCAATGGCTGAAGGGTTATGTCCTAAAGCGCCTCGCGGCTCAGGAAGCTCCGGTCGGCGGAGCGTTATCCCCCAATTCGTTACGGCTCGCCGCCAGCCCGGGGGCCTCCGTCTACGTGGAGGGAAAGGATTACAAGGTCGACCCCACCTGGGGGTGCGTGGGATGCCTGCCGGGCGGGACGATCCCGGCGCAAGGAGCGGTCTTCTGCAGCTACGACTATTTCCAGCAACGCCTCGACACGGTCGCGCTCTCCGCCGACGGGACGAAGCTGCTCCTCAAGCGGGGAACCCCGGCGCTCTGCCAACCCAAACCGCCCACGTTGGCGGCGGGCGAGACGCCGGTCGTCAACATCCATGTCACGGGCAACCTGTCCAAGCTCTCCCAGGACAACGTGTTCCCCATCCTCGAGACATCCTTCCCCGCAACGCTCGCCGCCAAGGACGCCGGCGCCGCCGAGCAACTCCTGCTCAAGACGACGCGGAAACTCCGGGGAGGCGGACACCTCAAGATCCTCGCCTGGGGCGACAGCGTCACCGACGGCGGTTACCTCCCAGGCAAGGGGGAGAACCGCTGGCAGGCCCAATTCGCCGCCCGGTTGAAAGCGCGCTACCCCAAGGCCGACATCGAGCTGGTCACCGAGGCTTGGGGCGGCCACAACACCGCCCAGTACCTGGCGGAACCTCCGGGCTCGCCCCACAACTACCGGGAGAAGATCCTGGCCGCCAAGCCCGACCTCATCATAACGGAGTTCGTGAACGACGCCTATCTCAAGCCCGACGAGACCATCGAGCGCTACGGCAAACTCCTCGCGGACTTCAAGGGGATTGGCGCCGAATGGATCATCAACACCCCGCATTACATCCTCCCGGGGTGGATGGGCCTGAAATCCCAGCGCGGCGTCGACGCCGATCCGCGCGAATATGTGAAGAAACTGCGCGAGTTCGCCGCCAAAAACCATGTTGCCCTCGCCGACGCCTCGCTGCGCTACGGCAGGCTCTGGCGGCAGGGCATCCCCTACATGACGCTGATGACAAACAGCGTCAACCATCCCGGCCCGAGCGGCATGGCGATCTTCGCGGACGCCCTAATCAACCTGTTCCCCTGAGCCCAATCGCGGAAAAACGTCTCAAAAAACACATACTAAGAAATGGGTGAACTATGCGAATTACGAGCAAAGGACTGTTGATCGGCATCGCCTTGGCCTTCGTCGCCTGGCCACTGTTGGCGGAAACGGAAATCATAGTGGACGCCTCGAAAACCCTCGGCCCGGTCAACCGCAACGTCTTCGGACACAATCTCTCGGGCGGCGACAAACGGGGGATTTTCGCCCCGCTCAAGGTTAGCCTCAACGGCATTGGGGAAGTCAAGAATGGCGGCGGCTATTGGGACCCGGTCGCCCGGAAACCCTTCCCGCCGTTGGTCGACGCAGTCAAGGCCCTAGGCGCCGGGATGATGCGCTATCCGGGCGGTTGCCTGGCGCACAACTACGACTGGCGCAAGACGGTCGGCCCGCTTTCCGCGCGGGACGGCTGGAGCTTCGGGCTCGACGACTACCTCGCGGTATGCCGCACCATCGGCGCTGAGCCCATGATAACCTGCAGCGACTACGTTTTGCCTTCCGAGGAGATGCCCGCCCATCTCGCCTCCCTGGTCGAATACCTCAACGCCCCGGCCAGCGTGGAACACCCCTGGGCGATGAAACGCAAAGAGTGGGGCCACCCCGAGCCGTATGGCGTCAAGTGGTTTGAGCTGGGCAACGAGTCCGGCCATGGCAACCATAACTGCGAGCCGCGCCGCTGCTTCACGCCTGAAGCCTACGCCGCCTACGCCATCAGTTGCGCCGCCGCCATGCGCCTCGTCGACCCCACCATCAAGATCGGCGTGCTGACTGAAAGCAAGGACGCTTTCCGCGTGGCCGACTTCGTCATCCAGCATCCCTACGGCCCGAACATCGACGGGCAGGACATCGAAGCCAACTTCAAGTCCGCCATGGCCTGGCCCGAGCATCTCGAACGCGAGATGCGCACCTTCCATATATCCTGCGAAAAGGCTTGCGGACGGAATCTCCCGCTGGCCCTTACCGAATACAATATTCTGTATTTCAACGACACCCCCGTTCCCTACCGGTTCAGCGCCATGGCGGGGCTCCTCTGCGCGGACTTGACGCGCCTCTTCCTCCAGCCGGACGCCAACGTGGCCACCGCCAACTTCTGGGAACTCGTCAACGGCCCGTTCGGCTTGCTGCTCACCACCAAAGACGGCGTCAAGCCCAGGGGCTGCGCCCTGCCCTTCCACCAACTTTGGGGCGGACATTTCGGCGGCGATCTACTCGTCGTCGAGGTCAAGGGCGCGCCCCGCTTCGAAGCCCCGCCCAGCGGCTCCTCCCCCGTGACCAGCCCCGCGGCCAGAGGCGACGCCGTCGTCGCCTGCGCCAAGACGGGCGAAGTCGACCTCGGGCCGCTCACGTTCGACGCTTTGGCGGCGGCCGGGATCACCGCCAACTCCGACGGCAAAGGCGCGCTCAGCTTCAAGTTCGACGGGCTGTCCAAACCGTGCTACGTCAATTTCGGCCTCTTCCCCAACAAGGCGCGAAACTCCGAGCTCTACTACCGCATGAGTTTCGAGTCCCGCTTCATCCCGGCGACGAAGGACGGCGTGGCCACCGCGCAGCTCGGGCTCTCCCTGCTCGACTCGCGCGGCTGGAACGCATCCCGTTCCGCCATGGGCGTGGATGGCGTCGAGCTGGGCAGGGACTGGACTCCTCATAACGGCGACTTCACGCCGAGGGCGGGCTGCTGGGCCATCAACGTCGGTTTCCGCGCCCCGGCGGTCAGCGCCCCGCTCCACGGGACGCTGGAGGTCAAGAACTTCAAGGTCGAGACCTGGAGCGCGGCGGTCGAGCCGGCCTACCAGGGGCTCACCGCCGCCTCTTCGCTCTCCGCCGACGGCAAGACACTCCATTTGATCGTCTTCAACAAGAGCTTCGACGCCGCCATCGAAAGCTCCATCGACCTGAAGCGCTTCATCGCGAAATCCGCCGTGTCGTGGACCGCCGCGGACAAGCCCGACTCAATCGAGTACAAGGCTCCCGTCCAGGCTGAGGTCAAGCTGCCGCCACCGGGTCAGGCGTTCAAGCTCAAGTTCCCGGCGCACTCCATGACCGCCATCGACTTCGCCCGTTAGCGTTCTGATCGCAGGTAACCGCTAACGAACAAGTCGTCCCCGGCGCGGATCGTCGCCCCGCTGAAACTCCAGAACGGCACGTTCGCGCGCTTCGGCCTGACCGTCAACGACAACGACGGCGAGGGCCGCAAGGCTTGTCTGGTGGACACCGAAACGCCCAACTCCGAGCCCTTCTCCAGCCCCGAGCAGTGGCCCGGCTTCATCCTGACGAACGAATAAGGGGAGACGCCCCCTGGGAGCGCCGAGCCCCAGCTCGGCTCAGGCGGGGCAAGCCCCGCTGCCTCAAAATGCCGAGCTGGGGCTCGGCGCTCCCGGAAAAGAAAAACGCCTCGCCGCCCGTTTTAACGGCGGCGGGGGTAGCCACTGACGATCAGGTCGTCCCCCGCGCGGCAGGTCTTAACGCGCTCCAACCCCAACGCCTCGTCCAAGGACGCCGGGTCGGCGCCGCCAAGCGCCGGACGGCTGCCCCGGCCGCCCAGGAGCTTCGGGGCGATGTGGAACTCCACCTTGTCCACCAAATTGGCGCGCAGCAAGGAGGACGCCAGCTCGCCGCCGCCCTCCACCAGCAAGGCGGTGACGTTCTCCGCCCCCAGCCGCGCCAGCTCCAGACGCCACTCGTCGGCCCCGCGGGCTCCGAGCGGCTCCGGCGGGACGCCAACGGGCAGCAGCCCGGCCAAGTCCGCCGCCGTCAACGAGCGCGTCGCCACCAAACGCCGAGGCTGTGGCCAGTTGGCGACGCCCCGGACGGTCAGGGACGGCTTGTCGAGACGGGCGGTCTCGCCGCCAACCAAAATAGCGTCGGCCCAACGCCGCAAACGCTGCACCCGCGCCCGCGCCGCCGGGCCGGTAATCCACTTCGAACTGCCGCTCCGGGTGGCGATTTTGCCGTCCAGAGTAATAGCCATCTTCAGCAACACGAAGGGCGTCCGGGTGGTGATCCAATGGAAAAAAGCCTCGTTCAGCTCGGCGCATTTCTCCCGCAACACGCCCGTCCGGACAGCAATCCCGGCGGAGCGGAGCAACTCGACACCCCGTCCGGCGTGGGCGGGGTTTGGATCAAGACAACCGACCACAACCTCCGCCACCTTCGCGGCGATGAGGGCGTCGACGCAAGGCGGGGTGCGGCCATGAGTTGAGCAAGGCTCCAACGTGACGTGGCAAGTGGCGCCCGCAGGTGGCTCCTGACAAGAGCGCAACGCCTCGATCTCGGCGTGGGGCATCCCGGCGCGGTGGTGGTAGCCTTCGCCAATAATCCGGCCGTCCTTGCACAGCACCGCACCCACCATGGGGTTGGGGCTGGTCATGCCCCAGGCGCGGCGCGCCAGACGCAGGGCTCGGAACATCATGATCTCGTCGGGGGTCGGCATGATCTCAGCCCTCGGCCAGTTTGCCAAGACGTTCCCGGAGGCGAACTTCGGCGGCGCCGCTCACGATCATCGCCAAACGCCCGAGCTCCCCCCCCGCGCCGGGCCTGACGTCCCAACCGGCCTCGGAGTAGTCCACCAGCGACGGCTCCCCGCCGACCAGCGCGAAGCCCTTCACCCGGAAGACATCCTGGAGCGCCGGAGCCAAAAGCCGTTGAAAATCCTCGAAGCCGGTCTCGCCGAGCTCGACGCTGATTTTAGCGAAGTTGGGGTCGCGGCATAGCCCGTATTCCCCGTCGACGCCACCGGTCGGCGCACCTGGGCTAAAAATGTCGAAGTCCACTTCGCAACGGACGGTCCGGAACAGAGCCACAGCGGGGTTGATTTCCCGTATCTGGTCCTCGGCTCGGCGTATCTCGTCCTCGGAGCAGAGGTCGCACTTGTTGACCAGCGCCCGGTCGGAGGCGGCGAGCTGGGAACGGATGTTGGGCAAGGTCTTGAGCAGTTTATAGAGGCTTTTAGGGTCGGCGACGCTGAGCACCGAACGCAACTGGTAAAGCTTGTCGAGCCCGGTCTCGGCGAGCATCTTCCGGACGACGGCGGGATCGGCGACGCCGCTGGCCTCGATCACCACGCCCTCCACCCCGGGATGTTTCGCGGGGATCTCGCCCAGGCGGTCGATGAACTGGGAGACCAGGCATTTGCAGAAGATGCTGCCGCCGGGGATCGACACGGTGTCCGCCCCCTCCCCCAGCAACAACGCGCCATCGACGTCCATGGCGGAGAACTCGTTGACCAAATAAACCAGCCGCCGTCCCCGGTGGCGGGCGACGATGTTCTTGAGCAAGGTGGTCTTCCCCGTACCTAGGAAGCCGGTGACCAAACATATCGGCGTCATCCCGCGGCCCTTTCATCCGTTAAAAAAAACGCCAGGCGGGGAGGCCCCTCCTGGCGTGACAATCAAAACTCAAGCGGCGGGGTTATTCGTCCTTCGCCTTCTTGGACTTGCCGGTGGATTTGGCCTTGGTTTCCTTGCCTTTGTCCTCGGCCTTGTCCTTGCTATCGTCATCGTCGCCGGACTTGGCATCGGCGTCGCCCTTGGCGCTGCCCAAGGCGGCGTCCAGCTCGTCGATCAGCTTCTGGATCTTGGCCTTGTCCTCATCAAGCTTCTTGATCTTGGCGTCGTTCTTCTCGGCGTTCTTGGCGTTGCTGAGCTTCTCGATCATGAGGTCGATCTTCTCGCTGGATTTGGTCAGCTTGTCCTTCATTTTGTCGCGCTTCGCCTCGACCTTCTCGCGGACTTTGTCGATCTTCTCGTTGAGCTTCTTCTCAAGAGCCGCCTTGGCGTCGTCCTTGGCCGCCTCCACCGCCTTGTCGCGATCCTCCGCCATCTTGTCAAGCTTGGCCACGTCGGCGGCCAAAGGGCCTGCAGCAGCCTTCTCGTCCTGGGCCAACGCGCTGGCGCCCCCCATCAAGGAACCCGCAACTAGCAACGCCAACAAAACATTCACCTTCTTCATCGCGCGCTCTCCATATGTATGTGATTGACACTAAAACATCAAACGTTGAAAAAATACCGCGGAACCACCAGCAATGCAACGAAGCAGCCAAAAATCTTCGGTCAAAAAAGCGCGTCCTACAAGCGCCCTGCCAGGAGTTGGCGCAACGCCTCGGAGCCGCGGAAAGCGTCCAACAGCCCCCCGACCGTCCGCCCCCCCGTCCCCGGGACAATCCAGTCCGCGGCGACGTCCGCCAGGGGGACCAGGACGAAAAGCCGCTCCGCCGCCCGGGGGTGGGGAACGCGCAGTCCGCCGCCGTCGATGGTGGCGGCGCCGAAAAGGATGAGGTCGATGTCCAAAGCCCTGTCGCTATTGAGTCCGTGCTCGGCCGGCCGGCCGGCGGCGAGCTCGAGCTCCTTGCAACGGCGATGCAACGCCCACACGTCCCCGGGCCAGAGCCCGACCACGGCGGCGTTGACGAAATCCGGGGCGCCCGGCGCGCAATCCACCGGCGCGGTCCGGTAGAAGGGCGAGAGAACCGCGTCCGCCAACCCGCCCGTTTCCAAGCCTCGCAGCGCCCAGGCGAAAGTCGCCGGGACGTCCCCGAGGTTCCCGCCCAACGACAAGGCGACCCGCTCCGCCATGATGTCCGCCCCCCTCATATTAGCCGTTCAGCCCCAAATATATCCCCGCCCCGGACAAGGCGCCAACATAAACGCCAAAGCGGCTCGTAAAAAAACGCCTCCGGCGCTATATTTCGCGATGTTTGGGAAGTTCACATGTCAACATTCGCGAAGGGCGGCGCACGTCAACCAGCTATGGACGGGAACAATAAAAGACCGAAGATTTTTTTCCTCGGCGCCGGCAGGATAGCGGTGCCGGTTCTGGCCGCCTTGGCCGCGGCGCCGGAGGTGGAGCTCGTCGGCGTCGCCACCGGCGTGGACCGCCCCGCCGGCCGGAACCGCAAGCCCACCCCCACCCCGGTGGGCGAATGGGCCGCGGCGCACGGCCTGGAGCCGCTCAAGCCGAGCTCGGTCAACAGCCCGGATTTCATCGCCAAGCTGCGGGAGCTGGGGACGGAGATGATCTTCCTGGTCTCCTTCGGGCAACTCCTCAAGCGCGACATCCTGGCTCTGCCCCCCCTGGGCTGCGTCAACCTGCACGCCTCGCTGCTGCCGACGCACCGGGGGGCGTCTCCCATCGCCAGCGCCATCCTCAACGGCGACGCCAAGACCGGCGTCACCTTCATGCGCATGGAGGCGGGGCTCGATTGCGGCCCGGTCTACCTTGAAGAGGAGTTCCCGCTCTCGGGGGACGAGAACGTCGACTGGCTCGAGGACCAGCTCGGGGCGCTGGGGGCCGCCCACGCCGCGGCCACGTTGCTGCGGATCGCCTCCGGCGAGCTCGCTGGCCGCCCCCAAGACCATGCCGCCGCCAGCTACGCGGGAAAAATCCACAAGGCCGACGGCGACGTCGACTGGCGCGAGGGCGCGGCGTCCCTCGCCAGGAAGGTCAGGGCCTACCACCCCTGGCCGGGCATGAACTTCGCGGCCGGCTCCGGGCCGGACGCCAAACGCTTGCGGATCGCGGCCGCCGCCGTGGCCGACGACGCCCCTCCGGGGGAGCCGGGCCAAATCGTGGTCGCCAGCAAGTCGAGATGGGTCGTGGCCTGCGGGGAGGGTTCGCTGGAGCTGCTCCTCGTGGTGCCGGAAGGCAAGAAAGCGATGAGCGGGGCCGATTTCCTGCGAGGCGCCAACCTTAAAGAGAAAGATCTGGTGTTGACACTACCATGAAAAACGGCAGGATAATGGTCATAAACAGCGAGAAGCTCGAGACGCGCGTGGCGTTGCTCAATGACGGGCTCCTCGAAGAATATCAGGTGGAACGCAAGAACCACGAGAACATCGTCGGCTCCCTCTTCATGGGCAGGATCGTCAACATCGAGCCCTCGCTACGGGCGGTGTTCATCGACATCGGCCTGGACAAGAACGCCTTCGCCCATTTCGAGGACATGCTCCCGGCCGGCCACCAGGACCTCGCCGACAAGTTCGACAGCTGCGACGACGAGTCGAGGCAATCTCCCCCGCGGATGCGCCCCGACGACGTGCCCAAACACTTCCCGGTCGGCTCCAAGGTCCTCGTCCAGGTCACCAAGGGCCCCATCGGCACCAAGGGCTCGCGGGTGACCTCCGACGTCTCCATCGCCGGACGTTACCTCGTCTTCCTGCCCTTCTCCGACAACGTCGGCGTCTCGCGCAAGATCGAGGACGCCAAGGAGCGCGAGCGCCTCAAGAAAATCATGTCCAAGCTAGACCTGCCCAAAGGCATGGGCTGCATCTGCCGCACCGTCGGCGAGGACCGCAAGGCCGTCTACTTCAAGCGCGACCTCGACATGCTCCTAAGCGGCTGGAAGGGCGTCGAGAAGGCCCGGAGCTCCGGCCGCTGCCCCTGCCTGGTCTTCAAGGAGCCCAATCTGCTGGAGAAAAGCCTGCGCGACTCCCTCACCGAGGATATCGACGAGATCGTCATCGACGACCCCAAGGACTACGACTACGTCAAGGGCTTCGTGTCTCAGGTGGTGGACGAGGACGACTCCCCCCTGGCGGTCGTGCTCCACCAGAAGGCCGAGCCGATCTTCGAGTATTACAAGGTGGAGAAACAGATCTCGGGCATCTTCGACCGCGTAGCCCCCCTCCCCTCGGGCGGCTACATCTGCGTCGACGAGACCGAGGCCCTGGTGGCCATCGACGTCAACTCCGGCGGCAACCGCTCCGCCGCCAACAAGAACGAGACCTTCCTGAACACCAACCTCGAGGCCGCCGACGAGGCCGCCCGCCAACTCCGCCTCCGCAACGTCGGCGGGTTGGTGGTCATCGACTTCATCGACATGAACTCCCAGAAGGACCGCGAGGCGGTGCTCAAGCGCATGCGCGCCAAAGTCAAGAACGACCGCGCCAAGACCAAGATCCTCCCCATCTCCCAGCTCGGGCTGATGCAGATGACCCGCCAGCGCGAGAGCGAGAGCCTTTTGGCGACCGTCTACGACCCCTGCCCCTACTGCCAGGGCCGCGGCAAAGTCAAGACCCCCCTGAGCGTCAGCGTCGAGATCCAGCGCGACCTCAAGGAGCTGCTCAAACGCAAGCGCTGGGACAAGGGCCTGGCGGTCCGCGTGATCATGCACCCCAGCATCCTGGCCCGGCTCAAGAACGAGGACTCCCAGTTCCTCGCCGAGCTCGAGACCCAGTACGGCAAGGACATGAGCTTCCGCGGCGACCCCGGCTTGCACATCGAGGACTTCAAGCTCGTCGACCCCAACACCGCCGAGGAGTTCAAACTCTAACGCCAGCTTGCCCTCCGTGGTGAAAAATCAGCGGGCCAACAGGGCCGAGAGGGCGTGCTGGACGTAGTCGATCCGTATCTCCGTCCCCTTCGCGCCGCCGCCGCGGCCGGGGGCGACGGCTGGCATCCCGCCGGACAACGGCCCCTTTTTCAGCATCGACCGCGCCAGGAACGCCGTCCCGGCCTCGACCCGCGCCTCGATCCGCCGCCGCAAAGCCACGTCCCGCTCCGGCAAGAAGGTCAAGGCGGCCTCGATGCCCTCCAGCCTCGTGGCCGTCGGACAAGTGCGCCCATCGGCGGTGAGGCAACCGCCCCGGCCCTCCGCCTCGGCCGCCCTCAAGATGCTTCCGCAAATCGTCGCGGCGTGCGCCACCAGCTTGCCCCGGCAACCCGGCGGCAAGGTGACGTCCAAGGAAAGCAGCTTGGCCGTGGCCAGCAGCGCCCAATGGTCCGGCTCCACCTCGGTCTTGCCTTTCCGGCGCTCGGCCAAGTGGAGCAACGCCTTGGCGGCGGCCTCCAGCCATTTCGGGTCGGGGTCGCGGTCGTGGAGCGCCAGCAGCCCCAATGCCGCCTCGCCAGGATAATACAAGGAACGCCATCTGTCCGAGGGGCGGCCCGCGGCGGAGTCGAACTCGGAATGAAAATCGCCGTCGGGCTTCTGCAGACACAGCACGAAACGCCCCAGGGCCCGCAACTGCGTCAGCGTCACCACGTCGGGATCGACCCGCTCCGCGGCGAGCAGGGCCAACAAGCCCAAGCCCGCCCCGCCCAGTTTGGGGTCGGCGTCGTCCCAGACCGCCAGCAGTTTCCCCTTGGCGTCGAGCGGACGTAGGTAGTTGTCGACCACATGCTTGGCGGCGGCGGCCATCGCCCGGGCCACCTTGGGGTTTGGGGTCCGCTCATAATAGAGCCCCAAGGCGTAGACCGCGCCGCAGTGCCGCAGGACGTTGTACTCGTCCGGGACGGGCGCGCCGCCAGCGCCGCGGAGGTAGACGAAACGCCCGTCCGGCCCGAGGTTCCGTAACAGATACCCCACCGCCAAGCGACATTCCGCCCCCGGCTCGGCCGCGGCCAGCCACCATGGCAACAACAGCAAAAAAACTATGCGTCGAATCATGCCTAAATATGCGTCCGGACAACACAAAACTCAAGCCGGAACGGTTAGCTTGTTTTTTATGCGGTCGGAACTACTTTATGCAAACACTCAAAACAGGGGAGACGGGACGATGGCGAAAGGTTTGGCGTTGATGGCGGCGTTGGCGTTGTTCTGCCAGGGGGCGATGGCCCAGACCAGCGCCGTGGCGGACGCGCAAAAGAAGGTGGCGGATCTGGAAGCGGAGTTCCTCAAGGCAGACCACGCCCTTGAAGAAAAGGTGAACCGCGTCATCACCCTGGTGACCACCGCCACGGATCTCGGCGGCCGCCCCGGCGCGGCCGAGCGGGAGAAGCGCAACTTGGCCAAGGAATTGCTCCAACGCATCACCTACCTCGCCAAACAAGGCGAAGCCCAGCGCAAAAAAATCCAGAAGGACAGCGCCGCGGCCACCAAAGAGGCCAAAGCGAAAAAGATAGCCTATCTGGACACCAAAGTGGAACAGCGCATCGACCAGGTGATCGCCGTGGTCGGCGCGCTGGAGACCGCTCCCGGCGCCAGCCACAAGTCGGAGCGGCTCCAAAGCCAGCTGATCGACGGTTTGCGGGACAGCCAGCAGCGGATCAAGAAGATGGACGATGGCCTTGACGAGGATCAAAAGATCGACCAGGATGTCGCGGCGTACCTGAAGCAGCACAACGCCGAGAAGCAAGAGAAACGCGTCCAGCAGATCGAACAAGCCCTCGCCCCCACCAAACCCGCCATGGTCGAAGTCGGGACAAAGGCGCTCAACACCCGGAAGTCCATGGTCAAGGAGCTGCGCGACGACATCAACCGCGACTACCAGCGCATGGTCAAGCTGGCGGGCGAGCTGGACAAGGCCCACGCCGAGCTCGTCCGGCTGAAGGCGAAGCAACCCTGATTTAGCGCAAAGCTAAAACGCGGCTAACGCGGCTCTCACTCAAAACCAAAAAACCTCCCGCCTCACGCTATGTTGTTCATCACAACATAATCGAGGTGAGGAGTCATGAGGAACAGCGTCCGTAAAAGATTGTATCTGGGCTTCGGCCTGGTTCTGATTTTGTCCGCGTTGGCCATCGGCCTTTGCGTCCACTGCCTCAAGAACGTCTCGGAGAGCTATGGTCGCTTGCTCGCCGTCCAGCTCGCGCTGCAATACTATTCCGGCCAGATCGAGGTCGCCGTGGGGCAGTGCGAGAACGCCGAGAAAGACTTCGTCGCCAAGCCCTCGGCCAACAGCCTGTCGCGCCAGGACGGACGCGTCGCGGGCATCCTCGCGACCGCAAAAATCCTCCAGGAGCTGTCCGACGGCAACGGCTTCAAGGACATCGTCGAAGACGCCAAACGGATCGCCGCCAAGACAAAAGATTACCAGGAGCAGTTCAAGGAGCTGTCCGACGGCGTGTTCCGAAGAGGGGCGACGGAGGATGACGGCTTGCAAGGCGAGTTCCGCAAGGCCGCCCATGAGCTGGAGGCGTTTTTCGAAGGCGACAACGCCTGGCCTGAGGCGCGGATATCCCTGCTGCAAATCCGCCGCCACGAGAAGGACTACCTGTTGCGGGACAACCGCGGCTATTTCAACGACACCAAACAGGAGCTCGACACGCTCCGCGGCCTCGTCGCCAGCCATATCAAAGACGCCGGACAGCGGCAACGGGTCGAGACGCTGTTGAACGGCTATCAGCAGGCCTTCACCGCCATCGTCATGGAAAGCGGCAGCGTCAAGTCGGTCAAAGTCAGCCTCTCGATGGCGGCCAAGGCCATCCCGCCGCTCTGCGCCGCCATCCACGGCAAGGCCGCGGCCTTGAAGGAACGGATGGTGGCGGAACAAGCCCGCCAAGTGAAGCTGTTGCTGGGAGCGGCCGTCTCGCTGGGCGTCCTGGCGTTACTAGTCGGGCTGGTCTCCGCGTTGGCCTTGGGGCGGGCCATAGCCAAACCGATCCAGGCCGTGTCCGCGTTCGCCGCGTCGCTCAGCCGCGGCGACATCTCCGGCCGCGTCGGCATGGGCCGCGCCGCCAACTGCTCCAAACTCAGCAAGTGCGGCAAGGCGGACTGCCCCTCCTTCGGCAAGAAAGCGTTCTGCTGGGTCGAGTCCGGCTCCTTCTCCAACTCCCCCCAATGCCCCAAAGTACTCGAGGGCATGGACTGCCGCGCCTGCGCCGTCTATCGCCGGAACGTCCCGGACGAGCTGGCGGAGATGGGCTCGTTTCTCAACGCCATGGCCGACGAGATCGCGCTGAAAACCCGAGGCGCGGTCATGATCTCCGAGGGCGACTTGACCCAGAGCATCCACGTCGCCTCAGCTCAGGACCAACTGGGAAAGGCCCTGGAACGGATGGCCGAGGAGCTCATCGGAGTCATCGCCGGAGTGAAAACGGCGGCCGCGCGGGTGGACGGCGGCTCCAATCAAGTCAGTTGCGCCAGCGCCTCGCTGTCCCAGGGCTCGACGCAGCAGGCGGCGGCTCTGGAGCAGATCTCCAGCTCGCTGCAACAGATCGGGGCGCAGTCCCAGGCGAACTCCGGCAACGCCGGGGAGGCGGCGGCCCTCGCCAAAGCGGCGCGGACCTCGGCCGAGCTGGGCGACCAGCGCATGGCCCAGATGCTCGAAGCCACCGCCGAGATCGGCGCCGCCAGCAAAAAAGTCGCCAAGGTCGTCAAGGTGATCGACGAGCTCGCCTTCCAGACCAGCATCCTGGCGTTGAACGCCGCCGTCGAGGCCGCCCGGGCCGGACGGCAAGGACGGGGCTTCGCCGTGGTCGCGGAGGAGGTCCGCAGCCTCGCCGACCGCAGCGCCAAAGCGGCCCTGGAGACCTCCGAGCTCATCGCCGGGGCCTTGGGCAAGATCGACGCCGGCGCCGGTTTCGCCCGCGACGCGGCGGCGTCCCTGCGGGACATCAAGGCGGGGACGGCCAAAGTCGCGGACATCGTCAACGAGATCGCCATCGCCTCCGAGGAACAAGCCAAAGGCCTAGTCCAGATCGGCGCCGGGCTCGGCCAGATCGAGCAAGCGACGATGCAAGCCACCGCCAGCTCCGAGGAGACCGCCGCCGCCGCCGAGGAGCTCGCCGCCCAAGCCCGGGACTTGAACGCCGTCTTCGCCAAGTTCAAACTGCGGGAGGACACGGTGGAAGCCCCGCCCGCCCCCCCCGTCCCCCCAACGCCAAAGACCTGGGGGACGGCGCTGGAGACCACGGCGCCCGATCCCCGTCTCTGCCTGCCCTGGGCCAAGCCCGCGGGCGTTTAACGATTCTAATTTTTTCCATCCCGGGGGATTGACAAACGACAGTACCAATGGTATAGTTGTATTGTGTCGATCAACCTGGAGCCTAGCATGCGCAAGCAGATATGCAGAATGGACGAGACGCTCCGGCGGCTGGAGTCGCTGGTGGCGAAGCTCAAGACGGAAGGGACGTTGTTCCTGCCCGCCGAGCGGCCGCTGTGCGAGACGCTGGGGGTGAGCCGGATGACGTTGCGCAAGGCGGTCGAGGCCTTGGAGACGCGGGGCGTTCTGGAAACCGGAGCGCGGGGCCGGGTGATCAGCGCGAACGCCGTCCCGGAGCCCAAGGGGACGCTGGTCTTCATCGCTGGCGGCGTCAACTGGATCGTGGTCCCCGCCTGGAACCGCCTCTGGACGCGCCTGGAGGGCATGGCCCGCCCCTTGGGCTACGGATGCAAGCTGAAGCTTGTCTCCGCGCGGTTCGATTTGGAGACAAAGGATCTGGAAGACGCTGGGTTCATCGTCTATAGCGGCGGCGAACCGAGCTTCGAGCGCATGTTCAAGGACTTCGCGGCCAGACGGCCGAACGTCATCGGCGTCCAGGAGGAGCATGCGGAGTTCCTCCAGCATGTGGTGTGTCTGGACAACCGGGCGGCCGGACGCAGCGCAGCGAAGCTACTCCTCGACGCTGGCTACCGGAAGCCCGCCCTACTCCGCCAGGAGAAAGGTTTCCTTGGCTTCGTCAGACGCGAGGAGGGCTTCCTAGAGGAGCTCGCCAGCGGTCTTCCGGGCTACAAGCCCCCTTGCTTCGTCATCCAATGCGACACCCTCACCAGCTATGTCCGCGGTTACCTCGACAGGCTAGAAGAGCTTTGCGCCGCAGACATCGACTCGTTGTTCGTCGCCACCGACGAGCTGATCAACTTGGCCTACGACCCTTTCGCCCATCTCCGCAGGATACCCGACGAGTTCGGGTTGGTGACGCTGGCAGGCTCCCATGAGAGCCTAGTCCACCAGCCGCCCGTGACGGCGGTCGGGCATGCCAGTTCCAAAGTCGCCGCCGCAATCCTGGATCTGATGGAGCGCATAATGGCTGGAAGCCAGCCGGACAAACCAAGCTTGACTCTGGTAGAACCCGGCGTCCATGCCGGCTCAACTATCAGGGAAAACACCAACGCCGGAGGAAAGACCAATGAGAAAAATTGAGACACGGAAAAATCGCCTTTTCACACTTGTAGAGCTGCTCGTGGTTATTGCGATAATCGCAGTTCTCACGGGCATTCTGCTGCCCGCACTTGGCAAGGCGAGAGCTACGGCTCGCGGGATATCATGTCTCTCAAACTTGAAGCAGATGTATTATCCTATAACCGCATATATAAGCGATAACAACGATTACTGCGTGACTTATGTCACCGATACACCCGATCAATCGAATTATTATTTGTGGTGGGTATTCCTGACTAGCTATAACCAGTATTGCGCAGGTTATCTTGCCAACGCGAATGTTTTCAAGTGCCCGGACAATCCTTATCACGCGTACAACGGCAATCAAATGAGTTATGGCTATAACGCATCGACATTCGGAATATCGCTGACCCATTCGATTTATCCGGGCGGGTTCAAGGAATCAACGATCAGCCGCTCCGGCAGGAGTTCGAAACTGCTTGTTTTCACCGACACAGCCCCGTCGAAGAATGCGGCTGTGGGTAGCGGCGTGATTCCCAATAACGAGGCGGCTGTTTCTGACTATGTCGTGTGTGACTTCGATATTTATCCACAAGGCACAGGAACGTTGGCGCCATATCTCCGCCATAATAGAAAGGCGAATTGCCTATTATTTGACGGCCATGCGGAAGCTCTTGGCCTTGGGGAGTTTTATGGCACTCCCGAAGGGCGCAACGCTTACTGGCGCCCACGCATAAGCACCACCACCCATCAACTCGTGGATTTCTGAGGGAAATGATGCCGGAGATGAAGTTGAAACTCGTGATTATCGCCTGTCTCGCCTTACTGGGATACGGTGGCTTCTCGCAGGAGACTATGAGAAAAACCTACGATAACCATTTTGATGAAAACATTTTCATGGAAAAGTGGAGAAGCGCGAACGCAATGGGGAAATTCACGTAAGCATATCGTCACATATGCTTGACAAATAAAACCAGAAGGAGTACATTACTCATTGTAACCATTTACTTGGAGGTGGTGATGAAGATACTCCGGCTTGATTTGACTGATCTTGAGCGGCAAGAATTGGAGGATATCAGGCGAAGCGCCTCCGATTATCGAGCAGAGCGAGCGTTGGCGGTTCTG
>Ga0209467_1000796_pt1 | contig 35622 bp, 34 predicted proteins | sample Higcelwee11metaG_FD_187175 | JGI IMG/M metagenome (GOLD analysis project Ga0209467, IMG submission 187175) | Freshwater pond sediment microbial communities from the University of Edinburgh, under environmental carbon perturbations - High... | ecosystem: Environmental > Aquatic > Freshwater >... | reverse complement strand
AATGGCAAAACGACATCCGAAATACGATGAATACTCACAATGATTACCCGAGAAAAACAAGTTTTTAAAAATTTTGTCTTCCGAAAAATTCATTTTTCAAAAAATGAATTTTTAGAGGATCCCTCAATTCAAACCCGTTCCCAAGCATCAGCGAATGGATCAGTTACGCCAAAGGGAAAAGCCTTATTCGGTAGAATATTATTAGCCCGTTCTGCTATGGCCGTGTGGTGAGTGCGACGGGTTTCAGCATAAATCATTCAAATCCCACCCAGGTGGTGATTTCATCGGCGGGCAGCCGATGACTTTGCAGCCGGTTGGCCGGAAAATCCGGGTCCGGGTATCCCAGGGCCACGGCGATCATGATGCGTTTGGAATCCGGGATTCCGGCCAGTTCCCGCACCACTTCGGGATAAAGCACGCTCTGGTCTTCGATGCAGGTTCCCAGACCGTAATCCAGAGCGGCCAGACAAAAGGTCTGGGTGACTGCGCCAAGATCGAAATTGGGGGCCGATTCTCCAAGCATTCTGTCCGCCACCACGATAACAGCCGCCGGCGCGTCGAAAAACCGGAACCCCCGCTCCAGCCACCAGGCCCGTTTGACCTTGTCTTCACGCGGGATGTCCATGAGGGCGAAAAGCTGCTTGGCCAGTTCCACCTGCCGGTCACGGTAAATGCTTTCCCTGGGCCATTCCACCACCAGGTGGTCGGGTTTCATGGGTGCGCCGGAATTCAGTTTTTCCACAATCCTTTTGCGGATATCATCCAGCACGTTTCCGGTGATCACGAAAAACTCCCAGGGCTGGGTGTTCATGGCCGACGGGGCGTGCACGGCAATATCGATGATTTCCTCAATGATGGATTTTTCAACCGGGTCGGGCAAAAATCCCCGGATGCTTTTGCGGGTTTTGATGGCTTCGATGATTTCCATTTTGCTGTATCCTTAATATTGCGGTTATTCCAGCGGCTGCTTTAACAAGGAAATATCTTTGAGCGTGTCTTGCAAAAGCATGGAGACCTGGGGCTTGAGCACGCTGATCTTGATGCCGTCCTCTTTTTGCAGGGCTTTGAAAAACCGTGTGAACAGTTTTCGATGGGAAGCGCTCCACCGGGAGGTGAAGCCGGTCGCTGCGGTGTTTCGGTTGAAGGGCGTAACTTCGGGCGTGTCCCGGCGGCTGTGGGCCCAATTGATGACATGGGAAAAATAGATGAGCGCCCGGTTGATTAAAACAAAATTCAGTTGCTCGTTTTTGATGGGCCCCACCTGGATTTCCATTCGGCCCAGGGGTAGGCCTTTGACCTTGGACTGAGCAGCCTGCTGGATGCCTAATGCGGCTGATCCGGCCCCGATAAGCCCGCCGATGGCGGCAAAAAGCCCCAAGCTGTGACCCCCGGTCGCCAGATCGATCTGTGCACCCACCGCGCCGCCGCCTGCGCCGCCCGCCGCCATCAGTTGCCATTGATTTAAGCCCAGCACCCGCCAGGATTTTTTTGAAAACAAATCTTCGTTGAGAATGGAAGTTGGTGGAAATTCATAATTAAAAATATTGTGTTTGAATCGTTTGCGGATGTTTTTATGGGCGGAAAGCTCCATGCGGTTAATGTCGGCTTGATAGGTTTCCTGAAGGGATTTTTTGATTTCCGGGATGCGGGATTCGTCCGGGCAGGATTTTTTAAGCGAATAGTGCGAAACCTGGGAGATCAAATTCAGGAGAATGGTTGACGTGTCATTGAGCCGCTGGTCCCAGTCGTTTTTAAACGCATCAATGACTTCGGTCAGGGCCGGCTGCCAGTCCGGGTCAATGCCTTTGAGGCTTTCCAGAAGATCGATCCGCTCCGCGTATGTGGCCCGTTGGGCATCGAACAGGCGGATGGTGTTGAAATGCTTTCGCGCCTCGGATTTCCATTCATCGATAAATTCTCCCCGGGTTCTTTCCTTGGTATTGATAACCGCCATTCGGGGCAAACCGGTGAGCCGGAGAATTTCCATCTCAATTTTATCAACACTTCGGACAGGCCGGGAACCGTCCACCACAAAAATAATGCCCGCGCCATCGGCCAAGGGGGACAGCAGTTCGCATTCGTCAAAAAAATCCGGGTCCGGCCGGTGATTCGTGATAAAATCAGCCAGCATTTGCGCCTCCGGCCCGGTATTTTCCGACAGCCACTGGAGGGTGGCCCGGGGCTGCTGAAAGCCGGGGGTGTCGATAAACCGGATTACCTCCCGGCCGTCCACGGTGACGGGATATTCGCGGCATTTTCGGGTTTCACCGGGAATGGGGCTGATGCGGACACTGTCATCCTCGGCCAGGGTGGACACGATGGAGGATTTTCCCTCATTAGGATGCCCGATGACGGCAAACGCGGGGATTCTTTCTTTCATGGTCAGCCTCCCAGGTTCTCGATGCGTATATACGGGTCCGCCAGACGATTGATGGCCTGCTCCCAGATCACACGGTCCGTGTCGTCAGGCGAGGTAAAAGTCAACCCGTGACTGGGTTTTCCCACCAGTCCCACAATGATGCCCATGTTTTTCCCCGCAGTTTGCCGCAAGTTACGGATCCACGTTATGATTTCGCGAATCGGCGGCTGCCACGCTTCCTGGAGAAAAATAAGCCGGGTGGTGGCGGTGCTCCCGACATTTTCCGCAAGTATGTTTTTGATCTCAATCATGTCGCGGGCCGGTGTCATTTCACACCGGATGCGGACCAACACATCCAGTCCCAGAACATCGGCTATTCGCTCCTCCAGATCATTATCCGCGCACCAGTCATCAATATCTTCCGGCACCAGCACGATGGCTTTACCCAATGCGTCTCGGGTGTTCAATTCTCCGGCGGGGATCTTACTTTCAGGAAGCATTTCGGGCGGAGGTGCCTGTTGAGTGACGTAGCTGCGTCCTTCAGCATTCATGACCGGTGTCTGCATTTTCTGGATCAGCCGGTCGCAGTCGGAACTTGAAAAGTCAATCCGGTTGACGGCGCGTATCTGCTGCCGGATGCCGAAAAGCAAGAGCAAAAGCCTCGGCAGAAGCCCGTAAAACAGCAGCGCGAAACATAAAAACGGCCACCACGATACCAGGTCGGTTGTCGCGAGATGGGCCATGCCTTCTTTGAGAATGATTTTGCTGCCCTCTATCTGTTCAATGGTGGGAGAGGCGGACGGCAGCCATGACCAGGGGGTGGAAATGATTTGAATGATGTTGTGAACCTCGGCCGGGTCCGGCTGGAGGGTGGATTGCCAGCCAAACGCCAGATCGGTGATGGACAGCTTGAGCAGTGCCGCCAGAATCAGTCCGATATTGAAAAATACCATAAAGGCCTGGGCAAGGATAAATACGGGCCACAGGAAGATGGAACCGTAAAGCGCGTTTTGACGGCCCATGAGGCCGTATAAGGAAACGATGCGGGCCTGCTGATCTGCGGGAAGGGTGTTTGCGCCGGTTGTTTTCAGGCGGCCCGCCCATCGCTGTAATACCGTCGTCAGCATCGGGTAGACGCTCTGGAGGGGGCTGACCAGCCTCAGACGGCGAAGCAAAACCATGATGCATAAAAAAATCAGGAGCAGGGTTTGCGGCACCAGAAATACCCACAGGCAGGTGAAAATATTGATGGGATCATGGCCTTGGTAGGACAGGACCGACCATGCAAGGGAAACCCCGGAAATCAGGGCGATGAAAATAATAAGACTTAAGCAGAGACGGTAGACTTCGGTAAATGCGTCTCCGGGCAGCCGGGCTTCTGTCCCGGCTTTTTTGCCTGCTGCTTCCCGCTTTCCTTCCAGCCAGTAATGAATGATCTCCCGGCGGGAGAAGGGCGGTGTATGGGTTTTGGCAAAAAGGAGATATCGCTCCCTGTCCGGCGATACGGAGCCGGTTGCCGTGGTTTTGGGTTTTTCTTCAGCGTCCTGTTTTAAAAAATATTCCAGGTCGATGAAATCTTTTATCCGCCATGTTGCCTGGGATGACGGCCTCTTTCGAGAAAATACAGGCGGAAATTTCTGCAATAAATTAATTTTCATGCCTGATTATTAATGGATTTGGATGAAGAAATCAAGGCATGAGTGGGCTTCCCCTATAATCCCATAAATTTTGCGGCAATGCCTTTCATAATCTCATTGGTTCCGGCGAAAATGGACATGACCCGGACATCCCTCATGCTTCGTGCAATGGGGCAGTCTTCCGTGAGTCCGAAGTCGCCGAAAAAATCCAGGCACCGGACGGCGGTCCGGTTTGCGAGATCGGTAATCCAGTATTTCGCCATGGAGGTTTCCACCACCACGTTTTCACCGGCCGCGTGGCTGGCGATGAGTTTGTCCAGAAACGCCCGGCCCACTTTTATTTCCGTCGTCATTTCAACGAGCGCGAACTGGGTGGCCTGGCTTTTGGAAAGGGGCTTGCCTTCGGCGTCTTTGTTTTTTCTGCAATAATCCACCGTTACTTCCACGATCAGTTCCGCGGCGGCCTGCGCCCCGATGGCGCACATCAGGCGTTCCTGCTGGAGCTTTTCCATGAGCATCAAAAAACCCATGCCCGGCTGGCCAAGAATATTCTCTTTCGGTATCCGGCAATTGCTGAAAAATAGTTCCGCCGTGTCCTGGCTGTGAAACCCCATCTTATCTAAGTGCCGGCCCCTTTCAAATCCGGGCGTGCCGTCTTCCACCAGATACAGGGACAAGGCCTGATAAGGGTTTGGCTCCGCCGGATTTTTGGCCGCCACAATCACCAGGCCCGCGTTGATGCCGTTGGAAATGAATGTTTTTGTGCCGTTAAGGATAAAATCGTTGCCGTCAGGCTCGGCGGTGGCCTGCATACTGGCCAGATCAGATCCTGCCCCCGGCTCGGTCATGGCCACGGCGGTTATGATATCGCCGGAAACACAACCGGGGATGTATTTTTTTTTCTGGGCGTCCGTACCAAAGGCATGAATATAAGGGACGATAATGTCGCTGTGAAGCATGGCGGCCAGCCCGGTATGATTGGTGCGCGCCATCTCTTCGGTGACGATGACGGAATACAGGAAGTCCCCGCCCATGCCGCCGTATTCCGGTCCGGCCCAGGTGCAGAGAAACCCGTTTCTGCCCATGTTGCGCCAGGCTTCCTTAGGGGTGATATGGTCTTTTTCCCATTGATTCACATGGGGCGTCACTTCTTTTGCGAGAAATGCCCGCACCCGCTCCCGGAAGGCCCGGTGATCGTCGGTATAATGCAATATATCCATATATAGTTCTCCTTATTTCAGTTTGCCGATAAGGCTGTCTGCAATAATGTCTTTTTGTATTGAAGGCGGGCCCTGGAAAATTTCCGACTGCTTGGCGTCCCGGTAAAAATGTTCTACTTCATACTCGGTCATATACCCATACCCGCCCAGCAGTTGAATGGCTTCATCCGCTACTTCCACCGCCGCACGCGCAGCAGTCATTTTTGCCATGGCGGCATGTCGGGGTTCCCCTTTTTTGTTATCAAAACACCAGGCCGCATAATAGGTGAGAAAGCGCGCCGCTTCAATTTTTGAGGCCATGGCGGCGAGTTTATGCCGGGTGACCTGAAACGCGGCCAGCTTTTTGCCGAACTGCTCGCGTTGACGGACATAATCCAGGGCACGGTCAAAGGCGCCCTGGGCCGTGCCAATGGCAAGCCCCGCGATCTGGATTCTGTTTTCAGTGAAAAAAGTCTGAACATGATGGTATCCCTTGCCCTGGGTGCCGATCAGATGGGACGCAGGGACCGTCACCTGGTCAAACGACACATCGGCGAACGGCATCAGGCGTCCGCCCAGTTTTTGCGAAGGGGTGGCGATTGAGACGCCTTTCCGGTCTGCTTCCACAAGGATCAGGGACATGCCCTGGCCTGGCCCGGCATTCGGTTCCGTGCGGCACAGCACCACATAAAACCCGGCTGTGCCGCCAAAGGGAACCCGTGTTTTTTTGCCGGTGATCTGCCAGTTGTCGCTATTTTTTACCGCAGTTGTATGAATATGCCGAATATCTTCGCTTTGGTTTGGCTCGGAAAAAGCGCCGGTGGAAATGGCATGACCGCTCATGACCTGGGGAAGGAATTTTTTCTTTAATGTTTCATCGCCAAACCGGACCAGGCATTCCGATGCGTAGCCGGTGAACATCAGGGCCGCGCCCAGGGTGGAATCCTTTCGGCAAAAGGCTTCTCCCACCAGCACATTTTCCAGAAGTCCCATGCCGCCGCCGTCAATGTCTTCGGGAAAATGAATGCCGATAAATCCAAGTTGGCCTGTTTTTTTAATAAGTGTTTGCGGGAATTTTTGTTCTTTAGACCAGTCCATGATCTGTTCTTTATCAAATTCCCCTTTGGCGAACTCCCAAGCGGCTTTTTGAATTTCTTTTTGCGGTTTGCTGAGCGAAAAATCCATGCGATTTGGCCTCCTGAATGATTGAGGGCTGGCGTTGGTATCTGTTTTAATATCTGATATATTGTATTATAATTAAAAAAGTGGTTTTTGGTTGAGGTTGGAATGCTTGCCTGGCAAAAACCCATCATTTAATACCAAAGATTGCTTCCAACGTTTGATGGAAAATTATTGGTTTTGCCGAAAAAAGTCAAGATATAAATAGCGATTCCAGGCCGAGCAGGAAAATCGCCGGTCTGTTTTGAATTTTGTGAGTCATATTGGAAATTGGTTTGATGATTTCACGCAGATGGTTTAATGATGGGATGTCAGTGTTTTTAACGTGAATTTGTAAATCAGGAAATGAGTCCATGATGGATGACAAATTTTTTCAGTTTTGGAGTGATGTGGCGGCCCGGACCGTCAGCGGACAGATTCGCCCGAATGAATTTACTGACTGGATGCGGCTGGGCGGCGCGGGTCCGGAAAATCTCATGTCCATGTTTAAAAAATATTACGGGCTGCCGGGCTCGGCGGACAATTCCGCAGATAATCCAATGGACACGCCCATGTTTGAAAACGCGATGGCGGGTTTTAAAAAATCCCTTACAGCATTTTATGCCATGCTGGATATGGTGCCAAAACAGGACTATCTGGAACTTGAAAAAGAAAATCGTGCGTTAAAGCAGAACGTCGCCGATCTGGAAGCCGTTATCCTGCAACTGAAACTGCTGTTTAAAACCTGCGCGCCAAATGTGGAAGAGGGTATCAAACCTTTAAATCAGATGCTGAAGACCCAGAATGATCAATTTTTAAAAATGATTGAGAGCCTTGCTGGGTTTTACGGCATATCATCAGATAAATCAGATAAAAATGACGAGGCCGGAGAGAAAAATAAGAAGTGAAGAAAAAAAATAAAAAATAAGGATACGGCAGGCAATGTTGGACGGCCATATCCGGCCATATCCCGTCCCTTCAAGGCCTGGATCATTCCTCCGCATCAGCCGCATCATCAATCCGGTTCATGGCTTCCATCATGAGGTACATAAACTCCCCGATTTTGGGAGCGGTTATTTCCTGCGTGGCCAAAACCGGTTTAAACTGGAATTTCCCCCGTTTTTCTTTGATAATTTCAAAAAAAGCCTCTTCCCCGGTCCGATCCCTGAACTCCGCATGAATAATATCCCCTTCCCTTAATGAAATCCGGGCTTCACCTTTGGGAAGACTCAATGTTAAAGCGCCTGTTTTCTGGGACATGTTTAAGGCCTGCAACAGCTCGGTGGTGGTGATTTCAGACAGATTGCCGGCCATCCCGGACGACACCTGTTTGGACCGTTCGATATTGGATTTGGCGAGCCGCTGCACCAGGAGGCGTGCGAAATACATTTGAAGGGGAGAATACTGGTTGAGAATCATGCGGAAATGACTGGCGGAAATCACCATGGCTTTGATGTCTTCAATCGCCCGGACCTTGGTGCTGACCGGGCTGCCGGTGAGCAGGCTCATTTCGCCGAAAATTTCGCCTTTCCCCAGCACCGCGATGGATGTTCCATAATCCCCGATAACTTCCACGCTGCCAGACAGAATGATAAATAATTTTTCCCCGCGGTCGCCTTTTCTTAAAATGATCTGTCCTGCTTTAAACGCCTGTGTTTTAAAAAAAGATACAATTTCAGCAACTTGATCATCTTTTAAAGTTTTGAAAATGGAGAAGTGATTGAGCTCCTGGATATTTTCAGGAAGGGGGGGAGATTTTTTGCCTGGGGCCTCGGATGACGCTTCCACGAGACTTTGAAGACGGATGGCGCCGGGGCAGCCGGTTTTGTCTCCGCTGCACTTGATATTCAGGGCCTGCTCCGGGGACTCTGCTGGTAAAGCTGCTTCCTGGAAGGGCGTAAGCGCGGTCGTCATGTCGCTTATTAACGTCAGGCAGGCGGATTTACCCATCAGGGAAATGGTTCTGCCAGTGATTTTAAACTCGTCCCCGGCTTGATACAGCGGGCAGTGATTGTTTAGGACGATTTTGAAACGGGTTTCTTTGAAGTTCATTGATTAGAGAACTCTCAACATGGCAACAACATTAAAAGAAATATAAATAGGTATAACAATAATCTCCATATGGCCATTGGGCCATATGGAGATTATGAGTAAACGACGCGAGAAGGATTGTTTGTTACATTATAAAACCTAATCGCCTTTACAGAAGCCCGTGTCATAATAATTGAAGCTGCAAGCTGTATATCCATTACTATCTATTGATTTAACCCAGTAGTAATAGACTTCAGGACAAGCAGGGTTTGTATCCAGATAACTATAAGTGCCACAAACAGCGCAGTCGGCCGGAACCGAACCTATTTTTGTTTTGATCCCATCGAGAGAAGCCGATCTGAAGATATCATAAGATGTTGCACCGGCTATCGCACTCCAACGAATTTTTACACAATAATATATGGTTCCATCAGTTGCCCGGATGTCATTTGGGTCTGGAAGGGTTCTGTAAGCATATCCAGTGTCACCATTGCTATATTGACTGCTGCCTGCGGCGTTTTTAGCCACAACCCAATAATAGTAAATATTTTCACACGTACTGCAAGGGATATCAAAATCATCAAACCAAGTGCTGGAGGTTTTACCAATCAGTGTTTTTGGTCCGTCTGACCAGTTAGCTCGGTAAATTTCATACTCATCAATTTTTTCCGCCATCACAGGGTTGCCGCAACCGCCACCGCACGCTATAGAGGGCGTTGGATGTTTACCCGGCAGCCACGTGACTCGAACTTTTCCGACGAATGCGCCATCAGAAGCCGCTACATTTGTTGGATCCAAGGGTTTATATAATTTATGACCTGTATCATAGGCACTGTATAAACTTTTGGTTTTTGAATTGATCGCTTTAACCCAGTAATAATTAATGGCTGTGTATGTTATACTGATACTGTCATCATAAGTGTCCTCAAAGAAATTGCTTGATGTTGTTCCTATTTTTGTTCTTTCCCCGCAGCAGTCGCTATGCCGATATATTTCATAAGATGTCGCACCCTCCACCGCGTTCCAGATGATTTTGACTTTTTCGGGGTATATCCCGTCAGTGGCGGAGACGCCGGTGACGGCATTTAAAGCATCCGGTTCGGTTATGACCGGGTCTTCCGGATCTTCAATGGGGTCATCGTCCGGTATGACCGGCGGGGCAGGGCACCGGATAAATCCCAGGTCGTTATAAAATAAATCACTGGTCCCGGAATCATTGATGGCTCGAACCCAGTAATAATAATCCACGCCGCACGGCAGGTTTGTGTCGTCATGGACGGTGCCGGCTGTGGTTGCAATCTTGACCTGTTGACCGGCAAAGGATGCGGCACGGTATACTTCATAGGCCGTCGCGCCTTCAGACGCATTCCATGTCACGCGGATTTTATCCTCAAACGCGCCATCCGACGCGGACACGCCCGTGGGTGGCGCCGGCCCGGTCTGGTTGTCGATAATTGGGGCGGGCACGGGGAGAATCACATTGCCGAGATCGACTTCAAACGGCGTGTTCCCATTTTCGGGAACAACAATGACTGCCGACTGGTTTCCACTAGCCGCAAGAATGGTCGTTTCCTCGCTTTCAGGCGTATAGGGTTCGAGGCGCTGGGCCGCAATCACATATTGACCGGGAGGTAGACCGGCTGTTTCAAAAACAAACGTGCCATTCGCCCGCATATCGATATCGGGCAAAGTTGAGGTATAGACCCGTTTTCCCTGGGCATCCGTGGTGAAGGGCAACTGGCCGTCTTCAGGGTAGGCAATTAACTGAAGATAAGAATCTCCTGTAATATAGGCCAAGGCGTCATTGATATTGGTTATCCGGCCCGATATTTTTTGGTTTTGGAGTCCGCAGGCGTTTTCGTCCATCTCGCCATTGCAATTATTGTCCTTCCCGTCGCACTCTTCCGCAGCACCTGGATAAATATCGGCGGTATAGTCGGCGCAGTCACTGGCGTTATTAACGTATCCCGCGGGTTGAGCGGCCTGAACCAGTGATATTGACGGATCGCCATACCCGTCTCCATCGACATCTTTATACCAGGTGGTTTCAGCATCTTTATTTTTATTGGAATCACTGTCGCTGTCATTGCATCCGATGAGAAGACATCCTAAGAATAGCGTTGTTAATATAAATAAAAGTGTCCTTGTTCTATTTACATAAAACATAGTTCCCTCCAAAAATTGAAAGCGTGCTTGTTATATTGACTCTCATTTTTTAAATATTATAAATATTTAAATAAAAAGTCAATCACTTCAAAGGGAACCACATTAATCGGTTATTGCCTTTTTTGCCGGACTCAGCACCGCTTCCCCATCAATGACCACCGTCCCGTCCTGATTAACGCACCGGGTGCTTAAGGTGACCCGGTTTTTTTCAATCAGCACGTTTGTTACTTCTACCGTCGCGGTAATGGTGTCGCCGATGCGCACCGGCGCGAGGAAGTTGAGGCTCTGCCGGATATACACGGCGCCGGGTCCGGGCAAATGATTGCCGAGAACATTGGATATAAAGCCGGCGGACAGCATGCCATGGGCGATCCGGGTCTTAAAAAAGGTTCCGGCGGCGTAATGCTCGTTGATATGGGCCGGGTTAAAATCCCCGGTCACGCCGGCATACTGATAGATATCGCTTTCGGAAACGGTTTTGGAAAATTCGGCGTGATCGCCGACGTGGATGTCTTTGATGGTTTTAATGATCATGGCACACCTGAGATATTTGTAAATAGTGATGGGTAGGGCAAGCGGACCGGCGGATCAAAACCAGGACCGGTGGCTCCAGATATCGTCTTTCAAATCCTTGTAGTCATTTTCCAGGGAAATAAAACAGGTGGCATTCTGAATGGCCAGCCCGGCCTGATGGGCAAATGCATTGATCATCATGATTTCATCGTCATAAAACGCCCGTTCCTCGCTGAAAAATAATTGAAGCACACCGATGGTTTGTTTTCCGGAGATGATGGGGGCATATAGAAACGAGACGATGCCTTCCTCCTTAAAAACCTGCTTATTTGAAACACTGCTGTCGGATGCTGCGTTTGCGATGAGGATGGTTTTTCCATTTAACGTTTTTCGGATCAGGTCATCCACACCGGAATGCCGGTTTAAGAAGGCATCACTCAGCCCATGGCTGGCCACCAGCTTTAAGTTCTGATTGTCCGCCGAATCCAGAAGCCGGACCGATATCCCCCTGGCCTTAAAAGCCCGGGCCAGATCAACCGTCAGAATTTTCATGATGTGCTTGATGTCCAGGGACGCATTGATGCCCACGGACAGATCATGAAACAGTCGGGTATTGCGGTGGATATGTTCAATGAGCCGGGCCCGGTCAATGGCAATGCCGCCTTGTTCCGCCAGCGCTCTCAGAAACGCGATTTCATCCTTGGTAAATTTTCGTGGGCTTGCCGTATACAGGGTCAGCACGCCGATGGCCTGGTCATTCACCATCACCGGAACCGCCAGAATGGAGGCAATGCCTTCGGCTTTTTTGGCTTCCCGGTGATCGGCGTTTTCGTCCATAACGGCATCATCGATGGCCAGATATCCTTTTTTCAGGAGGTTTTTGACGGCTTTTTGCGCGCTTTCCGGGGAAGAATGCAGATAATTTTCAGACAGGCCTTTCTGGGCCACCGGCACGAAAACATCTTTTTGCCTGTCCGCCAGAAACAGGCAGGCGGCTTTTGCGTCCATGGCGTCAATGGCCGTATTGACAATCAGTTCCAGCAGCGCGGCCTTTTTCAGCGTGGTGCCGAAGGCGCGGCTCACCTTGCAAATGCTGTTAAAATAATCCATGTTTTTTGCCATAGACAGGCTCCTTGCAGAAATCAGGTATTATGCGGATTCCGTGTCACGCTGTTTCAGCCAGTTGACGATTTTGGGGACGAATTCTTTTCTTGTTTTCGAGCTGACATAGATGCCGATATGGCCGGTGTCCAGGCAGACATCTTCCGTGTCCGTGCTGCCGACACGGCTGGTCAGCAGTTCACAGGCTTCCGGCGGCACCAGATGATCGTATTTTCCGTAAATATTTAAAAGCGGCATGGTGAGGTTTTTCAGGTCCACGAGGTTTCCGCCAAGTTCCAGACGGCTCTCTATCAGGAGATTTTTCTGGTAACAGTCCTTCACAAACTGGCGGAAGGTTTCTCCCGGCACATCAGGACTGTCGAATATCCATTTTTCCATGCGCACAAAATTTTCAACAAATTCCTTGTCATCCATGTTTTCCAGGAACCCGACGTATTTATCCAGCATCAGCCGGGCCGGATTTAAGAGCAGAAACCCGAAATTCATGAAATCGCCGGAAATATTGCCATAGGCGTCTACCAGTTGGTCCGCGTCAATATGTTTCATCCACACATGCAGCAGGCCCTGGTTTGTGTCGAAATTGGATGGGGTGACCGTGGTGACCAGATTTTTGACCTTGTCCGGGTGCAGGGCGGCAAACATCACGCTCATGGACCCGCCCATGCAGATGCCCATGATATTGATGCGCGGGATGCCGTGGCGCTCCCGGATGGCGTCCACAGCGTTTTGGATATATCCGTTCACGTGGTCGTCAAGGGTCAGGTATTTGTCTTTTTGTGATGGATACCCCCAGTCGATCATGTACACGTCCATGCCGTTGTCAAGAAAGCTCCGGACCACGCTTCGGCCGGGTTGCAGGTCCAGCATGGTTTCCCGGTTGATCAGCGCGTAAATAATCAGAAGCGGGGTCTGGATATGGCCGCCGGGCCGGTTCTCGGGACGGTAATATTTTAATTTTACGCGGTCTTCTTCAAAAATCACGTCATAAGGGGTCTGGGCGATGGCCGTATCAAGGTCGCCCAGAAGAACGTCAGATGCTTTTTGGACGCGGGCATGGGATTTTCCCGTGTCTTCGGCCAGTTTTGATAAGAGCAGATCAACAGGAACGCCTGACGGGGTCATGATGTCGTCACCTTTGAATAAGCGTCTGAATCGTTTTTTCCAGGTTTTTGAGCTTTTTTTTCATGTCGTAGAGCTCCCTGTAAATCCCTTCAATATTGTCAAGCGAAGGGATTGAGAGCATTTTTAAGAGATCATTGGTCAGTGATTTTTTGGCCAGGGAATATGCCGCCGCCGCGCTGATGGTTTTGCCTAAGCTGTCAAGGTATTCGGGTGTTTGAAACAGCACCATATAATGGCCCTCCAGAATTTTCAGCCAGATCATGTACTGGGATTTAAAATCCGCGGGCCATTCGTTTTTGGAGGTATTGTCAGCCAGTTTTTTCAAATAATCGGCGCGGGCGGTTTCAAAGGGGCGGTAGAGCAAGCGAAGAAATTCCGCCATGGCGGATTGGAGCAGATAAAACCGGTCCATGAGCTGGTTTGTTTTTTCCTGGTACTGGCGGTTAAGACCAAGCTGGGGGATATGGAGGAATTTTCTGAATTCCTGATCGTAGAGATTGCGCCACAAGTCCAATGCGTATTTATCCGGGTTCTCAAAATTAAAGGACGCCAGGAAGTCCCCGGTTTTGCCTGCCTGTCCCATGCCTTTTTGGTGCATTTCCGCAGCGGCTGTCAGTGCGGGCAGGATCAGGGCGGTGAGGGATTCCGGCAGGCGGGAGATGCCCTGTAGATACGCGGACAGGGTATCGGGGCGGCTCATTGCCGAAGCCAGCGATTGCCACGCCCCGATCTGGGTGTTTATCCAGTTTTCGGCGCGTCCGGAATCGCCGGCTTCGGGTTTTGGTGCGGCTGATTCGGCCTTGCCGGGCTGGGGCATGGCACTCCACAACTCCCCGGCGGATTTCATCCAATGGGCAAACCATGCCGCCGGATCAACTGATTTGTCGGAAGATTCTGCCATAACACATTCTCCGCGGGCGCGTCAGAGGTCAGGATTTTGCGAAATAATCTTCCACTTTTTTATATTGTTCGTCAACAGCGGATTTGAATGTTTCACTGCCTTTCTGGTATGCCTTGACCCAGTCCAGTATGGCTTTTTTGCCTTCCTCGGGCATCCATGACGCCTGGCTTAAGGTCGATGTGATCAGTTTTTCCCCCTGTTCCTGGGCCATGGTCATGGCCTTGAATGCGTTGTCAAGGATGGTTTTGTTGAATTTGATCATCTGGTTGAGGATTTGTTTGTTGTCCATGTCCGTGTCTCCTTAAAATATGAAAGTTTGGGCTTGATCACCCTTTCGGCCGCAGGAGCGGGCCATGCCCGCGATCACCTATTAATTCTATACTGCGGCTGTAAAATTTTCAAAGGTTTTAATTTGTTCGTCAAGGATCAGCTTGACACGTTCGCGGCCCTGTCTGGCTGCGCCTATCCATTCGTCCACCGCTTTTCGGGCATCTTCGCCGACCCAGGGCGTTTTATCCAGAAGCGCATGAATGGCTTTTTCGGTCTGGGCCTCCACCGCCGCAGCGGCGTTAAAATTAAAATGGTGAATATTTTTAACCGAATCAATGAATGTCTCTTTGATGATTTCTTTTGTCGTCATATCTCTACCTCCATTTATAATTCTTTGAACTTATCTTTTCTTGTCTGGTTTTTTATTTGCTAATTCATTACGGTCAGAAAAATGAATTTTCCTTGGCATGAATATAAAACAGGGAAACCGGCTGTCAAGTTTATTTTATTGCATTGCACAAAAAAATAATATTATTGCATTAAAAATAAATTAATATATATTTAAATACTTATAAATTAGAACATATATTTTTTAGCTTCAATTTTTATTTTTATATTGCGAAATGTCAAAATTTTAAAAACCGGGGGGTGAAACATGTCGGACCCAGAACAACCTATTCATTTGAAAAAATACGCCAATCGCCGATTGTATGATACGGAGAAAAGCGTTTACGTGACGCTGGCTGAGGTTTCGGAAATGATAAAGGCCGGGCGGTGGGTAACTGTGACCGAGGCGGATTCCGGAGAGGACGTGACCGCGTTTATTCTGACCCAGATCGTCATGGAAGCGGCCAAAAAAAAGAATGCCTTACTGCCGGTGCCGCTGCTGCACCTGATTATCCGTTACGGCGAAACGGTTCTGGTGGATTTTTTCGGCAAGCACCTTGAAAAAATGGTCAGGAGCTATCTGACCTATAAACAGGCGGCGGAAGAGCAGTTCAACCAGTGGCTGGGAATGGGCGCGGAAATGGCAAGCCGGGGCAGCCAGTCGCCCCTGGGGCCGGCAAATCCGTTTCAATCCTTTTTCAACCAGTTTTTCCCGTCCAAACCCGAACCGCCGGATGACAAAGAACAACAGTAGGGCGCACTTTATGTGCGCCCGGAGTGGGCGAGGATGAACCTTGCCGGATGAACGAATTTTGTTCGGCGAAGGGGGAGCCCATTGCGATGCGGCCCTGCCCCTTCCGGTTTCCGTGGATCACGGGGGCAAACTGTTTGAGCGGATCGAGGTCAATGCACTTGCCGGGCACGGAAAGCCATATCGAAACAACAATACCGGCATACCGCCGCATTCAGCGAGTTTTTGCCCACGCCACGTAAACCGGAAGGGGCAGGTAGCTTTCCGCATCGCAGGGCTGGGTTCTTTTGTTACTTTTCTTGCCCATCAAGAAAAGTAAAAAGGGGAACCCCGAGAAATTAAGTGCGGTGCTTCCGGAATTCCGTTTTTTTTGGAGTGCGAAGGCTTGCCTTCGCAATTGCGGCGTCAAGCCGCCGCACTCCATAATAATCCCATTGCCCTATAGGGAAGCGAGCCGGGAAGATGGGCTAAACGGTTTCCGGAAAGACGAATTGCCGGTATTTCGTTGCCGGATGAATAAAACCCTAAAGCGGCAACCCATAAATTTTTTTTTATTAAAATTCAGAATGCTAAAATGAAACGCTTGTCAATCATAAATATATAGTGTAAACAAATGGATATAAATTTTAGAATATTTGTTGCTGATTGTAACGCATTCGGATGACCGCTTTAAGTGAAATGGGCCTTTCCGGCTATTGGAGATATCCAGAATTTTTGAATCGCTTGTTAACCATAATGACATAACATTATGAAAGAAACTAAAGATCGAGATGCATATGAAAGTGGATGTAATGGCCTGAAGGAAGGTTGGGCTTATATTAAAGCATCGGGCCAAAGAATACACGCATCAGTTGCGCGCAAAAAAGATGGACCTTTTATATGCAAGTCTTGCCTTTCCGACGCAGTTCATCATTTTTGTAGTAACAAAATTGATCACTTTGCACATCTCGCACGATTGACACCGATTATAGGCGCCCATGAATCAGAAATACATAAATTGTGTAAAGAATCAATTTATGAAGAGCTTAAAAATAAATTTTCTGAACATAAATAGGTTTGTGATACCGCAAGAATCTGTGAAAGAAAAGAAGAAGGCATACCTGCACTCCAACCGGATATAGGCGGCAAAATTGATGGCCAAAGGGTTGCAATCGAAATTCAAAACTCTGCAATGACAATACCTAAAATATTGAAACGCTGCATAGGTTATTCAAAACGCAAACTTTCAATTCTTTGGGTTATACCGCTTATTGAACCTATTGGTGATGAAATATTCCGGCCCAGACTATTTGAGCGGTATCTACACTCTATGTATTATGGTCGCGTTTATTATTGGCTACCTGATTATGGCTGCAAAGTTTTACCTGTTCATTTTTCAATAGATTCCAGAGAAATTCCATATCGTGAATGGTTTGAAGATGGTGAGGAGCGCGAAGGTGGCGGCTATGAAAAGCCCTATAAACATATACGCAAACCAGCACCCCTTAGACCAATTTCAATAGCCGAGAGTTTGTATCATACGGAGCGTCCGGAACACCGTCCATGGAATGAGCGAAAAACATTACCTGCTATGCGTATTTTGATGGATAAAGAACCTATTTGGTCGAATACAAAAGAGCAATCAATTCTTGATCGTTATTATAAGGAAGAAGTATTAGAAATAACGGGGCCGGACCAACACTCTTGACAGATTTAACGGTGGTTAAATTTATTTTTTTTAACCGATATCCCGGGCAACCTCCTGTCATTTTTACTTTTCTTGGTGGGCAAGAAAAGTAACAAAAGAACCCAGCCCTGCGATTGCGGAAAGCCCCCTGAATCCGATGATTTCTGTGGCGTGGGCAAAAACTCGCTGTCACCGTGGAATGCCTGGAGATTGTTATTCCGATAACGTTTATCTCAACCGGCAGGCTCATTGGCTTCGATCCGCTCAAGCAGTTTGCCCCCGTGATCCACGAAAACCATCGGACTCAGGGCCGCATCGCAATGGGCTCCCCTTCGCCCGGCGGATTTGTATGCATGCAGCCCAGGAATTACAAATTACCTCACCGAAATTCGGGAAACGCCATATCGAATTCCAACAATAAAACGCATCAGCTAAAACAATTATTTTCTTAATTATTCGCTGTAAAAAAGATCGATTATGGTGATTGCCATTAGGAGGTTATAAAATGAGCACAATGGGAAGAATGACGAGACGCCCGACCCATCCGGGCATTATAATAAAAGAAGACTACCTTACGCCCCTATCCATCACAATCAAGGATATGGCGGCAACTCTATGTGTTTCAAGAAAAACTTTATCGAAGATTATAAACGAAAGAGGAGTCATCACGCCCGATATGGCTTTGCGCTTATCTCGCGCCTTTGATACCACTCCTGATTTTTGGCTTAATTTGCAGAAAAATTTTGATTTATGGCATGCTGAAACGGGATCAACAGAATGGAGAAAGGTAAAACCATTTTCGTATAAGATGCTCCACCATCGCTCTTCATCGCTCGGCTGATAGATAGTGCAGGGCTTGGGAAATTTTAATAATTGCCAAGTTTAATGATTTGACACCTAAACAGCCTATTGTTTTATAAAATACAGCACCACGCTTTTCCCCATCACCGGATTCATCATCCGGTCCAGCATCCTTGTGATTTGCGGTTTTTCCATAATATCCCAGGTGAGTAACCGGTGGTAGAGATTCACCATTTTTGAATCGGTCCTGGCCGGTCCCACCAGGCATTTGAGCCACCAGAAGGGCGTGTGGATGCCGTGGGCGTAGTGATGAGCGCCGTTTTGCGTAAGTCCCTGACCCGTGAACAGGGCCGTGATCTGGTTTTTCCGGTAGATTCGCACATGTCCGCCGTTTGCGGAATAATATGCTTTTGACAAGGCCCAGCAGATGCGTTCCGGCAGATATCGCGGTACGCTCACCACCAAATTCCCGCCGGGTTTTAAGACCCGCACCAGTTCCCGTGCCGCAAGGTGATGGTCCGGGATGTGCTCCATGACTTCAGAGCAGATCACATGATGAAAGGATTCATTCGGAAAAGGCAGGGCCGTGATGTCGGCGGCGGTGAGGCCGTCTTTTCCGCCCCCGTATTCCCCGCAGTTTTTGATGAAATTCAGCCGGTTTCGGGCATCGACAAGGTCATCCGCATTGCGGTCCGCGCCGATGACGAAAATATCGCGAATGCGGGACGCCTCCCCCACATGGCGGCCGGACCCGCAACCCATGTCCAGAATGGTTTCCCCCGGTTGAATGTGTAAACGGTTAAACTTGATGGTGATCATGAATGGCCTGCCGATAGACATCCACGGTTTTCTGAGCCGCAGACGTCCAGGTTAAATGGTTCTGAACCCGGTTGTATCCGGCAACGCTGAGTTTTTCAGCCAGTTCCGGATTGTTGAACACATCCAGGATGGCCCGGGTCAAAGCCGGCGTGTCGGCCGGCGGAACCAGAATGCCAGCGTCCCCCACCACTTCCGGCAGTGCCCCGCCGGTGGTGGAAATTACCGGCACCCCGCAGGCCATGGCTTCGCCCGCCGGAAGTCCGAAACCCTCATAAATGGACGGCACCACCGCCACGGTTGCCTTGGCATATTGGCGCACGAATTCCTCATGGCTGATGCGGCCGGTAAAGGTGACGAACCGGCCGATGCCAAGCTTCTGAATATGGCGGACGATTTTGCCATTTTTTTTTGGCGTTCCCACCACAACCAGCCGAACTGGCTGGGTTTTTACGATTTCCGCAACGGAAGACAATAGATAATACAGGCCTTTTAACGGCGTGTCCGCGCTGTTGGTGACGATGATCCGGTTTTTCTGGCGAGGGGTCTCAGGCTCGGGATAAAACAGGTCAGTGTCGATGCCGTTGGGAATGATGGAAAACCGGTGGTTCGGAATATCAAATTCCCGGCTGATGTCTTTCCGGGCGCATTCGGACACGGTGATGATATGGGGCAGGGTCCGGGCCACCTGCTTTTGCATACCCAGGAAAGAATACCACCGGAGATGTTTGAGTTTTTTCCACAGCTCGGTTTCGGATTTGACGGCAATTTGGAGGTCAACGGTAATGGGATGATGTATGGTGGCCACCGTCGGCATTTTGCGCTTGATCCGCCAGACGCCGTAGGAAAGGCTCTGGTTGTCATGGACAATATCGTATTGATGACCGCGTTTTTTTAAATACCGCCGGGCGCGCATCCCGAAAGTCTGGATTTCTGAAAATCCCATGGTGGCGACCCCGAGCCATTCAACGAGGTTGATGGGATCGCGCAGTTCGCCAAGTTTGGGAATGCGGAACAGATCATCCGGATTGTACAGGTCCAGGCTGGGCAGCTTGATCAGGCCCACGCCGTCATCCAGGATGGGGTAGGGCTGGCCGGAAATGACGTCCACCGAATGTCCCAGACCCGTCAGTGCCCGGCTCAAATTTTTAATATAAACGCCCTGGCCGCCGCAATGGGGATTGCTCCGGTAGCCGAGGAGGCATATCCGAAGCGGCTGGTTTTGGGCTGTGTCTGAAATATTCGACCCAATCAATTGACGATTCCGCTTTAATGTATTAAGGAAGAGCTAAATTTAAAGGTTTCCCATATAGCCCGGCATGATGTTCGTCAAGTGAATTTTATAAGAGACAGAGGCACGGCGGAAAACTGCTTTTTTAATTTTTGGAGTTAAACATAAAAGGCCATGGAAAATACATCATTAAACGTGAATGCGGGTGGGATCACCCTTAAAAATCCGGTCATGACCGCCTCCGGAACATTCGGATACGGGCAGGAATTTCATGAATTAATCGATCTCGGAAGGCTTGGCGGCATCATCGTGAAAGGTCTGGCCTTAAAGCCAACCCCCGGCAATCCGCCGCCCCGCATCGTTGAAACCCCCTGCGGCATGCTGAATGCCATTGGTTTGGAAAATATTGGCATTGAGGCTTTTATCAAAGACAAACTCCCATTCCTAAAGGGGTTTCCAACGCCTGTGATTGTGAATATCTATGGGAAGACCGTTGACGAATACGCTGAACTGGCTGCCCGCATTGACGGGGAGAAACATATTGCGGGCATTGAAGTGAATATTTCCTGTCCCAATGTCAAGGCCGGCGGGGTGGCCTTTGGCGTGGACAAATGCGCGGCCGCGGATGTGGTCGAAAGAGTGCGAAGGCAAACATCCAAACCCCTGATGGTCAAGCTTTCCCCCAATGTCACGGACATTGTCGAGATCGCCAGAAGCGTTGAAGACGCCGGGGCGGATTCGGTGTCTCTCATTAATACCATTACCGGCATGGCCATTGATATTCATAAGCGAAAACCAGTCCTGGGAAACATTACCGGCGGGCTCTCCGGTCCGGCCATCAAACCGGTGGCGCTCCGCATGGTCTGGCAGGTGGCGCGGGCCGTTAAGATTCCGGTCATCGGCATCGGCGGCATCGTTACAGCCCAAGACGCCATTGAATTTCTCATCGCCGGGGCAACCGCTATTCAAGTGGGAACGGCCAATTTTATCAATCCCAGGGCCACGCTGGACATTCTTGAAGGGATTGAATCTTTTATGGAAAAAGAACAAATCCAGACCATCCGTCAATTGACGGGTTCACTGAAAGTTTAGGGTTTTTGAAATAAATGGTTTTGGAGAAAAAACTGTTCAATCTGTTTGAAACATGGTATTATTTTTTATTATTTAAACGATGATTCTTTCTGTAACCGGCATTATTAACCAGGAAATGAAAAGGAGTGGCGTATGTTTAAGAAAGTTTTGATAGCCCTGATGATCGTTTTTATGGCGGTGTCCGTCGCAACGGCACGAGAAATGAATGGGGTCACCATGCCGGAAACGCTGCCGGTGGGCAGTGACGTGCTGGGTTTAAATGGTGTCGGGCTTCGCAAATTGATGGTGATCGAAGTGTATGTCGCGGGCCTTTATCTTAAAAGCGCTTCCACTGATCCTGCGGCCATCATCAATGCGGATGAGCCCATGATTATGCGGCTGCAAATGCTTCGGGAGACAAAACCCAAAACAATGAATCAGGCGCTCTACAATGGCATGAGAAATTCCGCAGGCGTTGGTTTCAGCCAGATATCTGAACGCGTGGATAAGTTTAAGGCCATGATTTATGATCCGCTTCTGGAAGGGGATGTGTTTAATTTTATTTATACGCCAGGCAAGGGGGTGGATGTTTATAAAGGGAAAGAACATCGGGGAACCGTTCCCGGCCTTGACTTTAAAAAAGCATTTTTTGGGATTTGGTTGAATCCTTCAAAGCCGGCGGATGAAGGCTTGAAAGCTGGTTTGATTTCCGGTAAGTTTACTACCGAACTGGCTGCTGTTGCGGGAAAAGCCAAGCAGGAAAAAGAAGCCGTAGCGGTTGAGGCGCAGGCTCAGGCCGACGCAGCCGCTGCTGCAGCAAAAAAAGCCGAAGACGATGCGAAGCTGGCAGCCACCACAGCCAAGGCGGAAGCAGAAACCAAAGTGGAAGCAGAAGCCAAGGTGGAAGCAGAAGCCAAGGTGGAAGCAGAAGCCAAGGTGGAAGCATATACCAGCGCCGACCAGTTTGCCGCTGACGATGTTTATTTTGCTGTCAGTTCGACCACATTGAATGCTGCCGCCAAAATGAATCTTTCCAGAAAGGTCAAATACCTGCAAGCAAATCCCGGCGCGATCGTTGTGCTTGAGCCGGTTTGTGACAGCCAGGGATCCAAGGAAAAAAATATTGCGCTGGCCAAAAAACGTGGGGACAGCGTCCGCAATTTTATCATCGGTGCCGGTGTTGACGGTTCCCGCATTGAAACCGTGGATGTTCGTCAGGTGGAGGCCGCCGGCTCATACGTCAACAACCGGCGGGTGCATTTGAGCATTAAATAAAGATTGAGGGCTGAGGGTTGAAGACTGAAGGAGGGCGGAATAGATTGGTTTAAATGCCCGGTCCCAACCCTATTATAGATTCTTAATCGGAGATAAAAAGAGGGCCATTCAGCCCTCTTTTTTTATTGAATTGACGTCTGCTGATTCTGGCTGTCCTTCAGTCCTCAGCCTTCGGTCTTCAGCCCTATAACGTCTCTGCGGATGATGGATTTATTTTCAGGTATTCCAGCCGGTTCAGTCCATTGACATAGGCGTAGGCGCTGGCCGTGATGATATCCGGGTCGGAACCCCGGCCCAGGGCGACACGGTTGTCTTCCTTGAGCCGGACGGTGACCTCTCCCTGGGCATCGGTGCCGCCGGTCAGAGCGCTGATGGAGAAGCGAAGAAGCTGGGATTTGGTGCCCGTCAGTTTGGCCACGGCATTATAGGCCGCGTCAATGGGGCCGTTGCCGGAACCGGTGCCCACCACCTCCTGTCCGTTAATCATCATTTTCACGGTGGCCATGGGCAATACCGTGGTGCCGCTCGTCACCTGAAGGTAGGTGATGGCATAAATGTCGGATGTTCGCAGGACTTCCTGATTGACCAAAGCCTCCAGGTCTTCATCCACGATGGTTTTTTTCTTGTCCGCCAGATCCTTGAACTTTTTGAATACGGTTTTCAGCTCTTCATCGGATAAGTCGTATCCCATGCTTTTGATATGGCTGAGCAGGGCGTGCTTTCCAGAATGCTTGCCCATGACCATTTTATTGGCGTGAAGGCCGATAGTTTCGGGTTTCATGATTTCATAGGTCATGGGGTTTTTGAGAACCCCGTCCTGGTGGATGCCCGCTTCATGGGCAAAGGCGTTGGCGCCCACGATGGCCTTGTTTGGCTGGACCATCATGCCGGTGATCATGCTGACCATACGGCTGATCTGATAAATGCGGGTGGTCTGGATGCCGGTTGTGACCTCGGCAAAGGTCGGGCGGGTATTTAAAGCCATGACCACCTCTTCGAGGGCCGTATTCCCAGCCCTTTCACCAATGCCGTTGATGGTGACTTCCGCCTGCCTAGCCCCGGCCTTGATGGCAGCCAGTGTGTTGGCCGTCGCCAGACCCAGATCGTTGTGGCAGTGAACGCTCAAAATCGCCTTTTTGATATTGGGAGTGTTGGCAATGACATATTTTACCAGATCCCCGAATTCTTCGGGTATAGCATAACCCACCGTGTCCGGCAGATTCACGATTTTCGCGCCTGCGTCAATCACGGCTTCAAAGACCCGGCACAGAAAATCCCGGTCGCTTCTGGACCCGTCTTCAGCGGAAAATTCAATATTGTCGGTGAATGTGCGGGCGAATTTCACGGCCGCAACGGCGGCCTCCACCACTTCATCCCGGCTCATATTGAGTTTGTATTTCATGTGAATATCGGATGTTGCGAGAAATGTATGGATCCGGGGATGGGCCGCATGACGGACCGCCTTCCATGCCCGATCGATATCGCTAACCGTGGCCCGGCAAAGGGCCGCGACTTCGGAAACCGAGATTTTTTTGGCCACTTCCGAGACCGCTTCAAAATCGCCTTCGGATGCGGCTGGAAAACCGGCTTCAATGACATCCACCCCGAGTTTTTCAAGCTGAGTGGCCAGCCGCACTTTTTCAGCCGTATTCATACTGGCGCCCGGAGATTGTTCACCGTCCCTCAGCGTGGTGTCAAATAAAAATACTTTTTCGATCATGGGTAGTATCCTATTATGCTGAATCAATTGGTTATTTTTTAATCATTGTCTCTTTTCCCAGCCGGGAGAGTTTGTGCTGGAAGCTGTCGGCCAGGGCCTGCCAGCTCGCCTCGATCATGTCTTCCGAGACCCCGATGGTGCTCCAGATGGCGGTTTCATCACGGGATTCAATGAGCACACGCACCTTGGCGGCGGTTCCGTCCCTGCCGTCCAATACCCGGACTTTGAAATCCACCAGATGAACCGGATCAAGCGCTTTGGGATAGACTTTGTTTAACGCTTTGCGCAAGGCGTTGTCGAGAGCGCTCACCGGGCCGTGACCTTCCGCCACGGTAATGTCCTGCACTTCGCCGTCCACGGAAATTTTAATGATGGCATGGGAATGGCAGGCCTGGTCTTTGTTTTTTTCAATTATCACCCGGAATGAATCGAGATCAAACATGGACTTGAACTGATGGGTGAGTTTTTCCACCATGATCTGGAAAGTGCCGTCCGCATCATCAAACTGGTAGCCTTCTTTTTCCAGTTGTTTGATCTTGGCTACAATTTCACCGGAATCAATGCCGTTTGTATCTAGTGAGAGCCCGAGTTCCTTGATTTTATAATCAATATTGCTTTTGCCGGACATGTCGGAAACCAGAACCCGCTGCCGGTTGCCCACCAGTTTCGGGTCCATGTGCTCATAAGACCGGGCGTCCTTGGTAATGGCGTTGACATGAATCCCGCCTTTGTGGGCGAAGGCGCTTTTTCCCACAAACGGCCGTGAGGCCAGCGGCGTCATATTGGCGGTTTCACTCACAAACAGGGAAACGTTGCGCAGTTTTGTCAGATTTGCATCGGTGATGCAGGGATAACCCATTTTTAATTTTAAAATCGGTATGATGGATGTGAGATCCGCGTTGCCGCACCGCTCCCCGTAACCGTTAATGGTTCCCTGAACCAAAACCGCGCCGGCCCGAATGGCGGCGATGGAATTGGCCACAGCCAACCCGGAGTCATTGTGGGTGTGGATTCCGAAGCGCACCGGCGGATCTCCCGGCGCGAAGCGTTCCACCACATGCCTCACTATCGCTTCCACATCATGGGGTAGGGAACCGCCGTTGGTGTCGCAGAGCCCAATAAAATCAGCTCCTCCCTCAATAGCCGCAGCCAAGGTCTGCAAGGCATAATCCCGGTTTTCTTTGTACCCGTCGAAAAAATGTTCCGCGTCGTAATGCACTTCAAGGTCGTTTTGTTTCAGGTAAAGAACCGATTCCCGGATCATGTCCAGATTATCTTCAAGGCGGATTCGAAGGATTTTTTCCACATGCAGATCCCAGGTTTTGCCGAAAATGGTGGCGACTTTTGCCCCGCAACTGATGATGGCGTTGAGGTTCCCGTCATTTTCGGCACGAATCCCATACCGGTGAGTGGCGCCGAATGCTGTCAGTTTTGCGTTCCGGAAAGTTTCATTTCTGGCTGCTTCGAAAAATTCCCTGTCTTTGACATTGGAGCCCGGCCAACCGCCTTCAATATAATGAATGCCCAGATCGTCCAGCTTGTGGGCGATTTTGAGCTTGTCAGTTCCCGTAAAGGTGATTTGCTCACCCTGGGTGCCGTCTCGTAATGTCGTGTCATACAACAGAATGGGTTCCATTTATCCTGCCAAAATCAAATTTAAAAAAATTGGTAGAGCGTTTTTTGCCACAGAGGGAACGGAGAGCCATTGGAGCAAATTCTCCTTGCCTCCTCGTCTCTGCGCGAGATATGTTTTTTCTCCCGCAGAGACGCAGGGACGCGGAGGCTTTTTATTTTCTTCGCTGTGTGGGCCGCAAAGACCGAACCGCAGCGCCGGCTTTCCACATTTCGGAATTCTTGATCAGGTCCAGTTCGGCTGTCAGTTTTACCTTGTAATCCGGCTTGCCGTTGACGTCCAGCACGCGACGGGTTTCGCTGCCGTCGGCTACCTTGCTGTACAGATCCTCAAAAACGGGCATGACCGCATCCCGGAATTTCGGGGACCAGTCCAGAGCGCCGCGCTGGGCCGTGGCGCTGCAATTGCTGAACATCCAGTCCATGCCGTTCTGGTCCACCAGGCGGATCAGGCTTTGGGTCAATTCCTCAACGGTTTCGTTAAACGCCTCGCTGGGGGAATGGCCGTTCTTGCGCAGCACCTTATACTGGGCTTCCATGACGCCGGACAGGCAGCCCATGAGCACGCCGCGCTCGCCGGTGAGATCGGAAAACACTTCCTTCTGGAAGGTGGTGGGGAAGAGATACCCGGAACCCACGGCGATGCCGATGGCAAGGGTCCGGTCCATGGCGCGGCCTGTATAATCCTGTTCAACGGCAAAGCTGGAATTGATGCCGTCGCCTGCCAGGAAATTGGCGCGAACGCTGGTGCCCGAACCTTTGGGCGCCACCAGAATCACATCCACGTTTTTCGGCGGAATGACTTTGGTCTGTTCCTTGTAAACAATGGAAAAACCATGGGAAAAATACAGCGCGTCCCCTTCATTCAGGCATTCCTTGATCATGGGCCAGGTGGCGGTCTGGCCGGCGTCCGACAGCAGTTCCATTATGATGGTGCCTTTCTGGGCAGCTTCTTTTAAAGGGAAAAGGGTTTTCCCCGGAACGAAACCATCTTTGATGGCTTTTTGCCAGTATTCATCGCCTTCGATTTGCCCGATGATGACGTTGATGCCGTTGTCTCGCATGTTCAGGGCCTGGGCCGGTCCCTGGACCCCGTATCCCAGAATTGCGATAACTTCGTTTTTGAGAATTTCCCGGGCCTTTTCAATGGGGAATTCTTCCAGTGTGACGACTTCTTCGAGAGTGCCGCCAAAATCAATTTTTGCCATGATTGTCTCCTTTATTTATGTATATTTTGGGGTTTAATTATTATTTTTTAAGTTCCCTGAACATGGCGATGCTGCCGGTCCGGGTGACTTCCCGGATGCCGAAGGGTTTCAACAGGCTGAAAATCGCCGAAATCTTGTTTGCGTCGCCGGTGATGCTGATGGTATAATGTTCTTGGCTGACATCCACCACCTGGGCGCGGAAGATGTCCACGATTCTTAGGATTTCAGCCCGGTTTTCAGTCTTTGCGGTGATCTTGATGAGCACCAGCTCCCGCTCTACAAAATCCTGGTCCGTCATATCCGCCACTTTGATGACATTGATCAATTTGTTGAGCTGCTTTTTAATCTGTTCGAGAATAAGGGTGTCGCCCATGGTCACCATGGTGATCCGTGATTCTTTTGGTTCGGCGGTTTCTGCCACGCACAGGCTTTCAATATTATAGCCGCGTCCGGAAAACAGTCCCACGATCCGGGACAGCACCCCCGGTTCATTGTCCACCAGAATGGAAAGTATATGTTTTTTGGTCATTGTCGTATCCTCTAAACCAGCAGCATTTTTGAAATGGGGGCACCGGCGGGCACCATGGGGTAAACGCATTCTTCCGGCTCCACCCGGAAATCCATGATCACGGCACTTTCGCAGGCCAGCCCTTCCTTTAGCACTTTTTCCACTTCCTCGGGTTTGGTGGCCCGAAGCCCCACCGCGCCGTAGGCTTCGGCCAGTTTCACAAAATCCGGCGTGTGTTGGAATTTGGTGGAGGAATAGCACCGGTCATAAAAAAGTTGCTGCCATTGCCGCACCATGCCCAGGAATCCATTGTTTAAAATAACGATTTTCACGGGAAGGTTATATTGGACAGCAGTGGCCATTTCCTGGATGTTCATCTGGATGCTGCCGTCGCCGGCAATGTCCACCACGGTCTTGCCCGGCATTGCGGCCTGTGCCCCGACTGCCGCCGGCAGGCCGAATCCCATGGTGCCGAGTCCGCCGGAGCTGATGAATTTGCCGGGTTCGGAAAAATGGTAATACTGGGCCGCCCACATTTGGTTCTGGCCCACTTCCGTGGTGATGATGGCCTCGCCTTTGGTGAGTTCGTAGAGCTTTTCGATCACAAACTGGGGTTTGATGACGTCTTTCTGAACATAGGCCAGGGGCGCGGTCTTTTTCCAGTTCTCGATTTTATCCAGCCATTCCTGATGACCGGACGCAAAATCAGTCATCTCTTCATCCTGATCGATCATCTGGTTTAAAATTTCCAGGGAGATCTTGCAATCACCCACCACCGGCAGGTCCACCTGAATATTTTTCTGTATGGAGGTGGGATCAATGTCGATCTGCACGATTTTGGCGTTGGTGGCGAATTCATCGGTTTTGCCCGTCACCCGGTCGTCAAACCGCACCCCCACGGCGAGCATGAGATCGCATTCGGACACCGACATATTGGCCCGGTACGTGCCGTGCATGCCGATCATGCCCAGCCACAGCGGGTCCGGGGCGGGATAACCGCCCAGGCCCATGAGCGTGCTGGTGACGGGAATATTGGTTTTTCGCGCCAGCTCCGTGAGCTCCTTGTGGGCCCTGGACAGAATGACGCCGCCGCCGATAAAAATTACCGGCTTTTCCGCTCTTTTGATCAGGTCCACCACCTTTTGCAGTTGTTTGCGATTGGGCACATAGGTGGGGTTATAGGACCGCAGCACCACGTCATCCGGTTCCTTGAAGACAGTCTTGCCGACGGACACGTCCTTGGGCAGATCAATCAGCACCGGTCCCGGCCTTCCGGATCGTGCGATGTGAAAGGCTTCCTTGATGGTTTTGGCCAGATCCTTGACGTCTTTCACCAGATAATTGTGCTTGGTGCAGGGCCGGGTGATGCCCACGATGTCCACTTCCTGAAACGCGTCGTTTCCGATAAGTCTGGTGGGCACTTGTCCCGTGATGATGACCATGGGAATGGAGTCCATATATGCGGTGGCGATGCCGGTCACTGTATTGGTGGCGCCGGGGCCGGAGGTCACGAGACAGACGCCGACTTTGCCGGTGGCCCGGGCGTAACCATCCGCCGCATGCACCGCGCCCTGTTCGTGACGGACCAGAATATGCCGTAAATCACTTCTGTACAATTCATCATAAATATCCAGGACCACACCGCCGGGATAACCGAAGAGGGTGTCCACGCCTTCCAGTTTCAACATGGTCAGCAGAATTTGCGCGCCGGTAAGCTTGTTCATAATCAGGATCCTTTTATATTTATTCCATGACCGCGCCTTTGTCCGCAGAAGACACCATGCGGGCATAGCGTGCCATATATCCTTTGGTGATTTTGGGTTCCGGGCGAACCCAGTTATCGAGTCTCGCTTTTATTTCCTGTTCATCCACTTGCAGGGTAATGGATTTTTGCGGGATATCAATATTGATAATGTCGCCTTCCTTTACAATTGCAATCATGCCTTTCTGCATGGCTTCCGGGGAAATATGCCCGATGGCCGCGCCGCGTGTGCCGCCGGAGAACCGGCCGTCGGTGATAAGCGCCACATGGGCGTCCAGGCCCATGCCGGCGATGGCGGAAGTGGGGGTCAGCATTTCCCTCATGCCGGGGCCGCCCATGGGGCCTTCATAGCGGATCACCACCACGTCGCCCTGTACGATTTTTCCTTCAAGAATTGCTTTGGTGGCGTCTTCTTCCGAATCAAATACCCGAGCCGGGCCTTCATGCCGCATCATTTCGGGAACCACCGCCGATTGTTTGACGACGCAGCCGTTTGGCGCGATATTGCCGAATAATACCGCAAGCCCGCCCACCTTGTGATAGGGATTATCCATGGACCGGATGACAGAATCATCAAGGACTGCCGCCTGGGCCACGTTTTCAGAAACCGTCCGGCCCGTTGCCGTGATGCAGTCGCCGTGAATCAGGCCGGCATCGGACAGCACCTTTATAACGGCGCTGATGCCTCCAGCGTAATTCAGTTCCTCGATATGGTGCAGACCGCCGGGGCTCAAGGAACACAGATGCGGGGTTCGGCGGCTGACCTCGTTGATCAGGGAAAGGTCCAGGGGTAATCCGATCTCGTGGCACAGGGCTGTCAGATGCAGCACTGTGTTCGTGGAACAGCCAAGGGCCATGTCAACGGTCAGCGCGTTTTCAAAGGCCTTCTGGGTCATGATCTTGCGGGGCGTGAGCTGTTTTTCCACCAGCTCCATGATTTTCATGCCCGCCATTTTTGCCAGCCGCAGACGGGCGGACATGACTGCCGGAATGGTGCCGTTGCCGGGGAGTCCCATGCCGATGACTTCCGTGAGGCAGTTCATGGAATTGGCCGTGAACATGCCGGAACAGGATCCGCAGGTGGGACATGCCGAGTCTTCAATGCCAATGAGATCATCTTCTGTCATCCGCCCGGCCCGCACCGCGCCCACTGCTTCAAAAACCGTGATGAGGTCCACTTTTTTCTTCGGGTTCGTGGGATGTTTTCCCGCCAGCATGGGGCCGCCGCTGATAAAGACGGTCGGTATATCCAGCCTTGCCGCAGCCATGAGCATGCCTGGAACGATTTTGTCGCAGTTGGGCACCATGACCATGCCGTCAAATCCGTGGGCTGTTCCCATGACTTCCACTGAATCGGCAATGAGTTCCCGGCTGCCCAGGGAGTATTTCATGCCCACATGGTTCATGGCGATGCCGTCGCACACGCCAATGACGCCGAATTCCACCGGGGTGCCGCCGGCCATGTAGATGCCGGCCTTCACTGCCTCGACGATTTTGTCCAGATTGACATGGCCGGGAATGGCGGTGTTGAAGGAATTGGCGATGCCGATGAGGGGTCGCCGGATTTCTTCATCCGTATAGCCGATCGCTTTGAACAAGGATCGGTGGGGGGCCCGTTCAATGCCTTTTTTGACGCTGTCGCTTTTCATGTATTTTCCTCCGTCATAAAAAAAACCGTTATCAGCCTGCATGTGCTGATAACGGTTTTTAAGGTTTTTTGGAAGTGAAATTAAGCCATTATCAACACTGGTCGTGGTTGCAGACACCGACGACGTCTAAAGTCAGGACGCCTGCAATCAGAACGGTAAGTAGAATCAAATCGTTGGTAAAGACTTTAAATTTCTTCATTTTATATGCCTTAATGATTGAATTTCTTTCCATTTAACAGTATTAAATTCCCTTGTCAAGCCGGTTTTATAATTTTTTTAAATGGTTTATTGGCGGTAAAAGCGAATGCCAATGCAGAATAAGCATCAAACTGCCAGGTATGTTTCAAACCATTCAGCGGCCAGGTTCATGAATACGTCCTGATGTTCCGGGTCGCTCATGGGATGATCTCCTCCGGGCTGGCGAATCAGGCGTTTGGGTTCGGAGACCTTTGCATGCAGTTCAAGGGCATTTGAAAAAGGAACGATTTTGTCTTCATCCCCATGAAATATGAGAAGATGGCTGAGAAGGGCAAGTTTGTCCCTGAGATCAAAAAACAGGGCGTCTCTGTCAAGTCTTTCTATTAAAGGAATGTTTGCCGGGTCATTGACATAGGGTTCCTGAATGCTTTGGCTGCACAGAGGGGCGGCAACGGTCACAATGGCTGAAATAGCGAACAGGGGCGCAACGGCAAGGCAGACAGCTCCGCCGAAGCTGCTGCCAAACACTCCGATGCGGTTTCCGGTTTCAGGCCGGGCCTTTATGATCTCAATCGCCCGCATCATATCCCGGCATCGACCGGCAAACGTGGTTGCGGCGGCAAAATCGCCGTTGCTTTTCCCGCATCCCCGGTGGTCAAACCGGAAAAAAGCCATGCCGCGTTTGACGCATTCTTCAGCCAGGGCGATCTGTTTGGGGGAATCCCCGGTGCCCAATAGCCCATGGGAGCCGATAACCACCGGCGGGTTTTCGGTATCCGGCAAATGGAGAATACCGGTTAAGTGATACTCATCGGAAGAAAAATGAATGATTTGTTGCATTGTAATATGGCCGTTTCTGATAAAAAAAAAGGGCTGCGCCGCAGTGCGGGCAACCCCTTTTTTGTGAAACTTGCAGCTCTGAAATTAGTGAGCGCCGCCCAACAGTCCGGCGATTGCAGCAGCCTGCGGATGTGCATAGATCAGAATCAGGGATACGACCAGTGCATAAATACACAGAGATTCGATCATCGCGAGACCGATCAGCATGGTAACGGTGACTTTACCAGAAGATTCGGGATTTCTTGCAATGCCTTCAACAGCGGCTTTCAGACCCATGCCCTGGGCCAGACCGCAGCCAAAAGCGGCGATTGCAATACCAAAACCAGCGGCTGTTACACATGCGATAAAAAAATTCAATGCGGTTGCTTCCATAACTTACTTTCCTCCTTTAAAAAATAAATAATTAATTTGCTTCTTCCTTCCCATAAAAAAATATAGCAAATAGTGCTTGTTAACTTGGCAAATGGAATTTCTGCTTAATGCGCATGCTCCATGGCGCCGGTAAAATAAATCACCGTCAGCAGAAAGAAAACGAACCCCTGAACAAAGGAAACGAAAATACCCAGGGCCATGATGGGCAGGGGAGCGAAAAATGCGCCAGCCAGACCAAAAAGAATGGCCAGAACGATTTCGTGACCCATCATGTTTCCAAAAAGACGGAATGACAGGGAAAGAATCCTTGCAAAATGGCCGATAACTTCAATGATGAAGATCAACGGACTCATCCACCAGACAGGCCCCATAAAATGTTTAATGTATTTGGCGCCGTGATATTTGATGCCGATGATGTGAGTGGCGAAAAATACCACCAGGGCGCAGGATGCCGTTGTGTTCAGATTCGCGGTGGGGGGAAAAAATCCAGGCAGCAGGCCAAGCAGGTTGCTGATAAAAACATAAAGAAATATGGTGCCCGCGAGGGGAAACAGCCATCGGCCTTCTTCACCGGTGATATCCACCATGAATTCCTCCATGCCGGAAACGATCAGCTCGAAAACATTCTGCGCCTTTGTCGGCACCATCTGGATGCCTTTGGCCGCAAGCGCCCCAAGCCCGATCAGCAACGCGATTACCACCCATGAATAGACGACGTGCGGGTTGCTTGCCGCCCAGTCTCCCAGGCCAAAGATTCCAAAAAGCTTAGTGAAAAACAAAAAAGGATGTTCCACCTTATACCGCCTCCTTGAACATATTGATTTTAAATGCATAAATCGCGGCAAAGAACATGCTTGCCACAACCACGGACAAACCGATAAACAGACCCAGAGGATTGACATAACCGTTTGCGATGAGCAGCAGGATAAGCAGGCCGCTGATGATAAACCTGATATAATACTTGGCCAAAACAGTATTTGGTGACGCCAGATAGGGCGGGGTCAGCGATTTTTTCAGGGTGCGATACAACAGGTGAAAATTAATGGTGACGATGAGGCCTCCGGCCACAATCCCCAGCGTGACTTCCGGTGATGCTGCCAAATGCCCGACAATCACGGCGATAAGGAAAATCACCCAGTTGGATCTTACAATAAATGTGAGCAATCGTTGTTGTATTGACATGATACTTTATTTCATATTTTTGCTTTTTTTTAACGCAAGCATCATATTGCGCGCGGCAGCCGCAATGCCCAGGCAAAAACCCAGAAACATCAGCCAAGGAGCCGTTCCAAGCCACTGATCCAGTTTGAGGCCAAAAAACAACCCGATGAAAATGGCAAGGGCAACGGAAAATCCAAGGCTGCTGTAATAACCCAGTTCCCTGAACATTTCCTTGGTTTCTTTTTTCATGGAACCGACCTCTTTAGAGGCAAACGGTTAAACCGTTTAAAGAAAATTTTAATATCACAGAGATCAGGGCTGGTCAAATAAAATTTTTAACCAGCCTGCTAAAAAACGGTGACTGAGGGATCAAATACAGGTCCGTCAATGCAAACATGCTGATATTTATATGAAATATCATTTTTATGGATCGCGCATCCCAGGCAGGCCCCAAGACCGCACGCCATGATGGTTTCGATGGATATTTCGCAGGGGATATCATATTTTTGTGCGATTTTCGCAACAGATCGGAGCATGGGCATGGGGCCGCATGCGCAGATCATGTCCGGTCGGCTGGATGTGAGCCAGCGTTCAAGGGGTTCTGTGACCAGGCCTTTTTTCCCAAGGCTTCCATCATCGGTGGCGATCTGGACATCGAGGCGGTGCGCATCAAAAATATCGGCGCACAGGATATCATTAGCGGTTCTGCCGCCCAAAAACACCATGATGCCTGCTTGGTCAACGCCGGCGTCAATAAGCGCATCCGCCAGAAAGACCAGGGGCGCAACCCCGATGCCGCCGCCCACAAGGGCTATTTCCCGGCATTTATCCGAAACCGTGAACCCATTGCCAATGGGGCCCAAAAGGTCGATGGGGTCTCCGGGATTGATGCGGGTGAGTTTTTCCGTAAATCCGCCCACCACCTTATAAAGGATTTCAAGGCCCGTGATTTGGCCGTTGTTTCGGATCAGGCGGTGAATGGAAAACGGGCGTCGCAACAGAGGTGTCAAGTTTCCAGGCAAATGGAGAGTGACAAACTGGCCGGGAACGGCGTGGGCATAGCTCTGGCTGCATGTCAGTCCCATGCGGTAATAGCCGCCGCTTTCCGGCTGATTCCATTTAACTTCAACCATTTGCTGGGTTTTTGCGGCTTGCGGTACTATTGATTTTTGGTGATGCGTCATGTGAGTCCAATGACCGACACAAATCTGCCGGTCTGCTTTGCTTGTCGATAGGAAAAAAATAAATGTACATTACACTTTGTGCATAGGTTTGACAATTCAATATTTTTATGCGCCAGTCCGCAACCCACCAACTGATCCCGTGTCACGGCCCAGAAATTAACATGGTTCCGCTGGTTTTTATAACGCCAGAACGGCTCCGGAATCTCCCTTTTATAATGAATAAATTCACTGCAACAGGGCCCCAGGGATGGGCTGATACCGGCGATGATGTCTGCGGGCCGGCTCCCGAAACGGGCTTTCATGATTTCCACGCATTTGCCGGTAATGTTCCGGATGCTGCCCCGCCATCCGGAATGCACATTGGCGATTACTTTTTTTTTCGGATCATATAGCATCACGGCCTGGCAATCCGCCACCTGAATAGCCAGCGTTATTCCGGGGATATTGGAAATCATGGCGTCTCCGGAAAGTGTCGGCTGGTTTTCAGAAAGCGGCGCTTCCTGCCTGTTTTGATCAAAAATAATCACGCTGGTTTCGTGGATTTGATTTAAAAAAACCGGTTCCGGGCCGCCCAGGGACTCTGCAATGGCGGCCCTATTTTGCATCACCATGTCCGGGTCATCCCCCACCCCGAGACCGACGTTCAGGCTGTTTTGCGGAAGCGTGCTGAATCCGCCGGTTCGGGTAAAGACGCCATGCCAAATATGATCAAACGTCGACAGATTTGCAAATGTAAAGAATTGAAGACCGTTGCGGTTATTAAGGATCATGGGTGAGTTAAGGGACCGTTCAAAAATTAATTATACTTTTTAATGGAATAATTCCACTCACCATGAAAAGATTCCGGGTGACAACTCAGAGCCTTCATTTCGACATCAGTCACCTTGATCCCCTTGAGATACTGATTCGTAT
>Ga0209467_1000795_pt1 | contig 35629 bp, 19 predicted proteins | sample Higcelwee11metaG_FD_187175 | JGI IMG/M metagenome (GOLD analysis project Ga0209467, IMG submission 187175) | Freshwater pond sediment microbial communities from the University of Edinburgh, under environmental carbon perturbations - High... | ecosystem: Environmental > Aquatic > Freshwater >... | reverse complement strand
GTTGTACTGGTTACTTCGGTTGACATATATGTGCTGTCAAGGTATACTGTAAGATCCTGTTGGAATCTGATAGCAAAGGTGTAACCACTTTTTGAAGCTGAATAATATTTATAGCCGCCTTCTGTTTTCTGATATGTTATTGTCCATCCGTCTCTCTTTAATTTTATAGATTGCTTGTTTTGCGCTTCAAAGGTCAACTTCATTACACTTGCGCCATACCAAGTCTCATAAGTTACAGATAGTATATCTCTTTCGTATGAGTAATTTGTAGCACCGCTTATATTGCACAGTAAAGTATCACCAGCTTTAACCTTTGGCCAAACACCGTCAGCAGGCTTAGTATATCTTACTATACCGCCGCTGTCATATACTCTGTTGCCCCACCCGCAATCATCCCATGTCCAGTAAGTTCCGCTGCTTTCAACCAACCCTGAATATGTTCCGGCGTTTACTGTTGAAGAACACATTCCAAGAACCAATACCATTGTTAGAACAACACACACTAACTGTTTTTTCATAATAACTTACCCCCTCCAATTTTTTCTAAAGTTACTAAAATATAACTTCATATTGTTATAATATCACATCACCGCATTATACTAAAATTATATTTTAAGTCATATTTATCCATTATGTGCATTATTTTACATCATGCTTATTTATTCTCTCATTTTGTCAATATTCTAAATATTTATAAATTTTGGTGTTTTTTTACATTTATTTACTCACCCTGTTTTGTTACTGTTATACTTGCTTTCTCAACCAATCCTAATGGTATTTTGATGCCCCAAGTGCAAAAAGGTTTGCTGTTCAACCATTCTTTCATGACCTTTCTAACACTGTCAGATGCTGACTTTGTTCCGGTGTAGACGTAAATTCGGTGAGATTCCTGGGCCCTGCCTCCTACACTGCACGTGACATGCCATTTCCCATTATCCTTAACTGCTGACTTTTGCGCATTCAAATCATCTGTCTGAGGCCAAGCTAATCCATTTGCGGACTCAGGGAATATAAAAACCCATATGTCATCTTCACCTTCTTTAAGATTTGAGTATTCACCTGAAATAGTAAAAGTACCTTCTACAGCTGCATTGTCGGAAGGTAAATTTATAGTTACAATTGATTCAGGAGCAGGTATTGATTTAGAAGTAGGTTGTGGAGTAGAAGCAGATATTGGTTTGGAAGTAGGTTGCGGAGTTGAAGCAAGTGTTGGTTTGGAAGTAGGTTGCGGAATAGAAGTAGGAGCATTGACATTATAAATAATTGTAGACGTTTGACTATTGTTTGGCACATCTTGTATTCTTGCTGTTGCTATCGTTACCGCTGCTCCTAGTATACCTGTTATAATCACTGCAGTTGCACTTATAACAGCAACTCTTACGTTAACATTTTTAAAAAACTTTTTCATAATACCTTCTCCCTTCGGAATATTTACTAATAATACTTGTCTATAATAAGCCGCTCAGAATATTCAACTTTGGTTCATGCAATATACATTTTATTGCAATTATACCATATAATTGGGTAGCAGCATACCTGTTGAGTTAGAAATTCATGGTGCCAAGCTTCAAACTCATCCAATCATTTTATAGCTTAATGCTAATATCTAGATAACTCCGGTGTGCGGCACCAGCACAAAGGAGGAGAAACATGAATAGGCCGAAGCTGCTTGAAATACAATTAACAGGCAAATGCGCATACTGCGAGACTAGAGAAGACGGTAAATGTATGATTATCCTTATAGTGATTTACATCTATGAAAAAGAACTCAAAACAAAAAAACGCCATAGGCGCATAGGTTTCAGGTCTGACATATGCTCTGTCCTATGAGGAATCAGCTTAAAAGGCTGTTGCACAATAAATTTATGCAACAGCCCTTTAATGCGGTAATCACTCCGCAAAATAGTCATATATAGCTTAAGCAAAGCCTTAGATTCCAATAGCTGTAGAGGCGTACCACCCAAGCTTATGATATTCTGCATAAAAACATCATCAGGCAGCAGGTGCATTGTCCCGAAGTGCTTCGGCCAAATTTTTATACGTACGCACTATTTCTCCCCTTATCAACAAAGAATTATCGCTTACGATATTTGCGCATCCCGTAATTAGCAATTAAAACCTGCTGTATCTGCGATGTTCCTTCAATTATTTCCAGAATCTTTGATTCGCGGAATAACCGTTCTACCGGATATTGATCCAAACAACCATTGCCGCCAAACACCTGTATTGCATCTGAAGCTACCTTGCAAGCCATTTTTGAAGTAAAATACTTCGCAATATTTGTTTCCATAACAGCCTGATCGTCATCAGCCAAAAACAGTTCTCCAGCTTTAATACATAGAGCCCGACCCGCATGAACCTGTGTTACCGCATCAGCAATGATACCTTGAACCAGTTGAAACTTTCCTATCTTTTGACCAAACTGCTCACGTGTTCTTGCATAGTTAACCATTTCCTCCAGCGATGCCTGTCCGATAGCTACGCCGCCCCAGGCTATGCTGTAACGTCCGTAAAACAGGGCTGTATTAGCAACAAAGCTGATGCCTTCTCCTAAATTACCCAAAACATTCTCTTCCGGTACTTCTACGTTGTTAAATATGATTTCAGCAAGATGTGCAGCCCGACTACCCAATAATCCGCTCATGGGTTTGATTTCTATGCCAGGCATAGTTCGTTCCACTATAAAGGCGCTGGTTTTGCGTTTTTCTATTTCAGTTCCAACTCCGGCTTCAGCAGCAATTACTAAATAAATATCTGCTAAAGCTCCAAATGTTATCCACTTTTTCCTCCCGTTAAGAATGAACACATTGCCCTTCTTCTCATACTGTGTTTTAATCGAAGATGCATTGCTGCCTGCATCCGGCTCGGACAATGCAAAACAACCCAGCTTCACCCCTTTAGCCAGATAAGGAAGATACCGTTCACGCTGAGCTGGGGTGGCAAGTTTAACCAGTGTTTCACTTACCAGAGAAGTGTGTACGGTCAATAATGCACGTGTGGAACAACACGCTTTACCGATAATTTCAGTTAAAGCTCCATAATGTAGGGGATCTAAACCTAATCCACCGTATTTTTCAGGTATGGGAGCTCCTAGAAGTCCTAGAGAAGCCATACCATCAATGATCTCCCTGGGCAGAAATTCATTGCGGTCAAATTCTCCAGCTTGAGGTCTAATTACTGTCTCAGCATATTCCTTAGCTTTAGTCAGTATAGATTTTTGATAATCATCATTCATATTAATCTCCTTTCAGCCTTTTCACTAAACAAATAATAGCGTCTACAGAACAAAAGTTTGACAATATGATATCTTCGTCTCTTACTTCCACGGCAAATTCCTTTTCAATGAAATTTAATAACCTCATAGCAAAAAGGGAGCTAACAAAGCCTTTTTCAAATATGTTATCTGAGTCCTGCAAATCGACATCTTCGTCCATTAAGTTCATATTGTCGTCAATGAAATTGCGAATACACAAACGTGCCTGATTTTCGTTTTCCATAATCTGCCTCCTTATTATATTATCATAATATTATTAGATTGAACGCACTTAAGGTAGTAAATCGGGTATAGTGCGAATTCAATGAAAATCAAGGAAACATTTACGCGAAACTTGAATTAGTGATGTAAAATGTTTTTCGCGAAATATATAGATACAAATAATTAGATTAATATAGGGTGGATAATCCTGAATCACCGTAAGGTCATCATACATATCCATTCCTTGTTATTATATGACATTTTATTACAATTCTACATGATTATTCTACCTTATTACCGCAAATTTGTCAACGTACTCCAATAATTCCGTTTTTTGTTATTTTTTTTATAATTTTGTAATATTTTACCTAATTATGTAAAGTCTTATTTCGACATTTTTCCCGGACCATATTAATACAACAATTTAGTCCTATCCATATAAATACCCTCCTATGTGGCAATATCCTTATATTGACATATAGGAGGGCTTGTTACACAATAACTTATTAACTTCTGTGCCTTAGAAAGCTCTATTGGCACATTTCTATTTGAAATCAAAGATGCCCTTCTGGTTTTCCCTCATTCTGAATTCAACAAATAATTCTTTTTTATCAATCTGAAAATAAATATTATCTCTTTTGATCTGCTCCATGGTCTGACCCGGAGCCTCTCCGAAGGAGTGTCCCGGATATATGCGCACATCAGGTGATACTGTGTCCTTCACCTTCTGGATGCTATAAAAAAGCTTTTCGGCGCTTCCGCCCTTTTTACTGCACATACCGCAGCCTTCTATAAAAATAGTATCACCCGTAAACATGCTGTCGGGCAAAAGATAGCACATACCTCCTGCTGTATGCCCCGGGGTCAGCATACATAATATTTTTGTGCTGCCTGTACTGATTTCATCCATGTCGTCCAGCCCGTGTAAATTATCACACCTGTAACCATAATAATCAATCTCCGCCTTTGACATATATACATCAGGATTGAACCTTTTTACTAAAGGGTTAGCAAGATTTACATGGTCATAGTGGGAATGTGTCAATAAAACCGACACCAATTCGACATCCAGTTGACAAAGCTTATCGGTAACTTTATCAAGCTCCCAAGCAGGGTCAACTATCAATGCCTTCTTAGTTGCTTTATCCACAATAATATAGCAGTAGTTTGAGAAGTTATAAAAAAACGTCTTTACCTGATGCATTTCATGGTATATGTTCATATTGAAATTCTGCCTGCCTTTATTCATTATAATATGTTATTTCCTTAGCATACCAGTACTGGCTTAAAGCAGTTCTTTTGGAATTTTATTCACTGCATCATTGTACTGTAGATTGTTGTGCACCATTTCGTAAATTATTCTGGTAACAGCTTCAGGATCCGACGATTGAAAAACATTCCTTCCGATTGAAACGCCGCTCGCCCCGGCTTTCATTACCTCATTTACATAGAGAAGCAGCTCCTTAATTGACGTTTTTGACCCTCCGGCTACTACAATAGGTGTATTTATACGCTGTACCACCTTATCAAGGTCTTTGGGTGAAGCAGGACTGTTAATTTTTATTATATCAGCCCCCAGCTCTTCCGCCACCTTTGCCGCATGTGCTATATTTGCAACGTCAAATGAGTCCAGGTTTCGCCCTCTGGCATACATCATTGCAAAAAGCGGCATACCCCACTCCATACATTGATCCGATACCATGCCCATATCTTCAAGCATTTTCCCCTCATAATCGCATCCCAAATTCACATGTATCGAAATTCCCGCTGCACCCAGCTTTACCCCTTGTTCTACCGTGCTTACCAGGCGCTTGTCATTATCATCACGGGATAAGTTGGTTGATGCCGACAGATGCAGTATGAAGCTGCACTTACTCGTTATTTCTGGATAGCCGGCAATTTTATTAAACATTCCTTTATGAAGGACTATGGCATCCGCCCCTCCATTCACTGTGGCTTTTATTGTGCCAAGTAAATTTTCCAATCCCTCAACCGGTCCCAACGTTATAGGGTGATCCATAGGCACTATGCATGTACGGTTTGTTTTTGGATTAATAATCTTACTGAGTCTCAGTTTTTTTCCTATCATTTTAATACACCTCACTTATTTTTCTAGAATGCTTTCATCTATTTTCAATCCCACATGTCTGCCCGGCTCACATACATAGGTTGCAAGTATTGTTTCTTTTGTGAGACTTGATGCATTGTACGGCTCTCCGTTGATTCCCAAAACACGTATGTGCCAATCATCCTGTACAATTGTGCTTATCTCAACCCCATTGACATCCACTGTAATTTTCAAAAGCGGCCTGACTTCGGTTTTAATCCTGCCCACCGATACCTCACGGGTGTTACCCTTGTTGTCTATAACCAGTACTTTGCTTCCGGATTTCAGATCAGTTATATATTCTGTAGTATTATTGGGGCACCAGACGTAAGAATGTACAGCGCCTGCATTTACCCTGAAGGGTCTTAAATTCATATACGGCAGAAAATGTGTCTCTGAACTTACCAGTATTCCCCCCTGAGACAAAGAACCTATTATCATTCCTTCATTCGGTCTTAAAAGAGATGTCGTATCAATGCAAGCTCTATGTCCCATTCCTATGTGTTCAATTCCTTTTACTTTTCCGGGTAAAATCTGAATATTTTTTGTGCATAATTTTTGTAATATGTTCCGGGTCATCACTATTTCCTCCATATTATTTGAAGTAAGCATAACTCCGTCGCTTCCCCTCTCCATAACCCCAAAGGCTATTTCTGCATCACATACGGTTTTAACCTTCTTAAGAAGTGTTGTGTTTGTGTTCTGGAGCCTTGCTATAACCAGCTCTAATGGAATATTAGTTTCAGATTCAAACTCAATTACAACGAAGTCATAGTTCATTCCCGTTTCCCACGCATCCTCAAGGCTTTCCCTGTCATTTACCGTTTGGAACACGCAGGTTTTGTTTCCGTTAACCGCCGCCATTTTTAAAAGCGTCTTGCTGCATGACATTACTATGTCTTCCTTTTTTACAAATTCCAAATCGCTTTCAGCTTCAATATCCACCACAAACATGGTTTTCATGGGAGCTTTGTAATCATTTCTTAATTTTGCAGCTACAACTAAAACATCTATGCTCGAGTTGTATATGAGAGGCAATATTACACCATCTTCTGCGCTAATTTCACGGGCATCGTACCATACTTGTTTTTTCATAAATCATACTCCTTTCAGCTTATTGTTTTTTTACGTTTATAGACTCCAGATATGAAGCAAGGCTAGCTATAGTTGGATTATTAATGAAGCAGTACAAATCCAGATCCATAGGGCATATTTTGCGTACCTTTGATGTCAACTGAACCCCTAGCAGGGAATGCCCGCCTAATTCAAAGAAATTATCATTAACCCCTATTCCTCCGATACCAAGCAGTTCTGAAAAAATATCATGAATAGCCTTTTCCATCTCGCTTTCCGGCGCTGCATAGGCTGTATCCAGTTCCGGACGAGACATTAGGGCAGCCGGCTTTTCTTCCGCTTCCTGTTTATGGGATGAATTTATATTAACCCACCTGTTATAACGTTTTCCAAGATCAGTACCCGAAATAGCAATTCCTGTTATATTTTTTACCGCAAATATCCTCTCAAAGCATTTGATACCTTCCTCATCGGTAAGTATCGATGGTTCCAGACGTTTATACATAGCTCTCGGGAAAAAGTCCCCTATCTGCTTCCATTCAATAATCCACGAAGTCCAGTTTTGCTCAATCCAATGTTCTTTACTATTGCGGCTTTGTTTTATAATGTATGCATTAACATAATTGGAAACTGTTGAAATGTTGATGAAGCTTGGACCACCCAGCACTGCTCCCAGGGAGCTCATCATTATACGGAAGTCAAGATGCCTGTCCCCAAAAATCTGATCCAAAACCATCATGCTGTAGCAGACTACCTTAAAATTCCCAAGCCAGGTTTCCGGAGTTGAACTCTTTATCGTTCTTATTCTTTTAGCGTTAGATGCTCCCGGAGCATGTATTATACCGTTTATTTTACCTACACGGTTTTCAAGCTCTTCCAGTAATTGAGCATTTTCTTTCAGATCGGAAATTGTGCCGATGTACTCAGCATTATCCAAAATAAGCTTTTCGGCATTTTTAATCTTTGCGCTTATTGGGCTCTCGTCTCCCATTTCTTCAAGCCATTTTCCCCAGTTTTCCTTTTCAGGGAAACCTTCTTCTTCCAGTATAAGTATCTTTCCCCCGATATTTTGGGCAATATGCTCGGATACAAGCAGCCCGATCCCTTCCAGCCCGCTGAATACAAGATATACGCCATCCTTATGGGGTACATTGTACCGGGGTGCATCCGCTTCAATCCTTAAAGGATCATACTCACGCACATACCGTTTGTTTCCTCTGTAGGCGCACTCAATATCTACAGCCTCGCTTGTTATTTCATCCTTTAATGCCTCAACCGTTTTTGCAAACCCATCTGTTCTATCTTCAGGAAGTAAAATATCTACAATCCTGCACGGGAAATTTTCGTATGCCTGTTGTATTACCAGGCACATACCATGAACTGTGCTTGCACTGATGCACAGTTCTTCATTTCCAAGAATGTCAAACACATTATTTGTAAATACAATAAATTCTGTTTGTTTTCCAACAGCCAGTCCGTCCAAGGCTTTTATGAGGTTAAGCATACTGAAAAATCCGTGTTCCTGTGATGCGGAAATAAGCTCAAGCTCAAGCTCCGCTTTTGTTTCACTAATCTTTTCAAGACTCCAGAAGAACAGTATACTGTCAGGCAGCCTGTCAGAAGCCTTTAATACTTCCAGCATCCGCTTGTAATCCCCCTCCTCCGAAGGATTTAAAACAAAGCTGGATTCATCATTTTGCATGTAGCTTTTTCCCACAGCCGCAACAATAATGTTATCTCCCTCTTCTTCCAGTTTCTGCATAACAGAACGGCCTATATTAAAATCGTCTGCAAATATGAGGCGTGTTTTGCTGCCACCTTTTCTTTCTGTAAAGGGTAAATACGATTGTTTCCACGTTGATATATAGAACCAATCCGCCATATCGCGAAACTTATTGTAGTACTGGTCGTCACTGTTATTTGAAGAATCTTGCAGTATGGAATCTAAAGCTTTCGGTTCAACCCAGAAATATTTGCTTTCAAACGGGTATGTAGGCAGAGGCACCCTGCTGCACGGTGTATCCTGCCATATAGATGTCCAGTCAACCCGCTCACCCTTCAACCATTTTATAAGTTCCGGGGATTTTATTGAATTATCTTGGATATCCTTAAAAGATTTACTGTCAAACAAACGCTTGTCATCCCTGCTCTGTAAAATCTCAACCGCCTCTTTTATTGAGCTGCAAAGCAGCCCTCTCCGGTGAGAAAATGCACGGCGCCCGCACTGCAATGTGTAAGCCACATCATTAAGCAGCAGTTCATTATGGGCTTCAAGGTAGTTTGCCATATTATCGGTGGCATCCTCAAGGGCTTTTTCCGACCGTGCCGATAATATAAGTATCTGTTCTTCAGATAAGCCATTTTTCTTTTCTTTTTTTACCGGTGGGACAAATTCCTCAATAATTACATGTGAATTTGTTCCGCCTATCCCCATTGAGCTTATGCCTGCCCTGAGCGGCTGATCCCCATTTTTCCAGTCGGTCAATTCCGTGTTCACATAAAACGGACTGTCACAAAAATCAATTTTGGGGTTTGGAGCTTCAAAGTTGATACTCGGCGGCAGCTTTTTATTTTTTACTGCCAGCACTGTCTTAATAAACCCCGCTGCTCCGGCGGCAGAGTTCAGGTGTCCTATGTTTGCCTTCACAGAGCCTATAGGGCAGAAATTCTTTCTGTCTGTTCCGGAGCTATATGCCTGGGTAAGAGCAGCTATTTCAATAGGATCTCCCAACTGTGTTCCTGTGCCGTGGGTCTCAACATAATTGATTTGCTCTGGAGAAATATCAGAAACCGCAAGAGCCTCAACAATTACCCTGCTCTGTCCTTCCACTCCGGGCGCTGTATATCCGGCCTTTGCAGCACCGTCATTGTTAACCGCCGTGCCTTTTATAACTGCATAAATATTGTCGCAGTCTTCGATTGCATCAGCAAGCCTTTTTAAGAGTACTACCCCGCAGCCGTCACCAAAGATTGTACCCTTGGCCTCTGCGTCAAAAGCCCGGCAGTACCCATCGGGAGATTGGATTCCGTCTTTCATGTACAAATATCCCTTGCCGCTTGAAGGAAATATTGATACTCCTCCTGCCAGCACCATGTCGCTTTCCCCTAAAAGCAGGCTCTGGCGCGCCATATGAATGGAAACCAAAGCTGTTGAACATGCTGTATTTATATTCACGCTGGGGCCCTTGAGGTTAAGCTTGTACGAAACAAGAGTAGGGAGAAAGTCTTTGTCATTTCCAATCATAATTTGATCTCTGCTTGCAGATTTCAAAAAATCATCATTCCTGGAAAGTACCTCCGATATGTATGAATTCACTGCAACTCCGGCAAAAACTCCAATATCCCCGTCAAAGGCTTCAGCATCATAGCCTGCATCCTCAAGAGCTTCAAAGCAGCATTCAAGGAATATGCGCTGCTGAGGGTCCATGCCCCTGGCCTCATTTGGGTTAACACCGAAAAATTCGGCATCAAAAAGCTCAATGCCATAGAGGACTGAACCCGCTTTTACATAGTCGGGGTTTTTCAGAAGTTCCGGAGAAACTCCCTTCTTCACTAACTCCTCATCACTGAAAAAGCTCACTGTATTTACTCCATTGCAGAGATTCTCCCAAAACTGCCGTGTGTTTTTTGCCTTTGGGAAACGGCAGGACATACCAATAACAGCAATATCCAAACTATTTTCATTTACTGCATCCTCCAATTTTGTTTCCATTGTTTCCCTCCTCCCGTTTACTAAGCCTTATCAGACATTGTACGGTGCATTTATGGTTTCCTTGTATAAACACTGGTTATAATTGCAGAACCCTTGCTCCCACCACGGGTTTTGTTTTACGATATTGGCTTTAACCTCCTCGGGAGTGGCTCCGCCTTTAAGCTGTTCCATAGCAGTCTTGAATATTCCGACCATATGTGAAATAGACTCCACGCTTTGCTCGCGTCCTAAAAACTTCAGGCATGTCACTCCGCATTTCATCAGAGCATCAAGGTTACAGATTGAACAGTTGTTTGGAGCGTTCATGAACGGATACATCTCAGTCTTTTTTCCCGAACTCATATCGGTAACATCATACAATCCCCGGCACATCATAAGATATGCATTTTCCTGCGTATGTCCGCACACGTTGCACCTTCCGCTTATGTTTGAACATCCGAATTGGGCAAAAACCTCTATCTCCATGCCATACTTCCTGCTTTCAGTATAGTCCACTATTTCCTGTATTTCCTTCATCGTAATTGCAGTAGGCAGAACAACGCGCTTAACGTTCATACTGTGATAGAAGTCTACGCAATACTTGTTATAGGGATAGAAAAACGTACTTGAACAAACAGGAACATTCAGTTTATCTTTCAGAAGCATTAAACCGCCTATTGAACCGACAATAATTGCATCCACACCGCACTCAAGCGCCCTATCCACATATTCCAGGTAATAGTCATGCAAGTTTTCAGACAGATACCTGCTGTTTGCTACAAAGCTTACTTCTATATTGCTGTCATGGCAGATTTTCACTATTTCTTTCAGGTCATCGTAGCTCTCTATAGAACATTTCTTTGCATTGTTGAATCTTCCGTTAAAGTTAGCAATACGGTTATCTTGCTCTTTAATCCCCTTAACACCTACATAGGCTTCCTCAACACCCATCTTGGCAAATACCCTTGCAGACTCTATCGAATTTACAGGTACTCTGATTTTCATATAGCTACACCTACCTTTTGTAATTCTTCTACCCTTTTTGCTATTTCCCCGGTACTGCCGTAAAACCTGGGGTCAATAGTTACAATTGTCTTATCATGCACTGGCAGCACATAATCTTTTGTATATCCCTTGTAAACAACATTTCCTGCCACATAAAAATCCATTATGTCCATTCCCGTATCATTATCAATGTATTTTCCGCCTTCCGGTGTAAGCCGGTAAAGCTTTTTATGCTCAATTTTGTAGAAATGGCCGCATAAGCTGTTGCATTCCCTTGATGCAGGTATTTTGTTAAACCTTGCAGTATGGCAATTCCTCGATATGGAAACAGTGTGGTATTTATCCGAGAACACAATATTCAGGCCATATTCGGCAAAAAGCTCAGAAGACTTTATTGTTTTAGGCAGACAGTTCAGCCGTATCTCTGTCATATTATATTTCTTTTTGAAATGTTCAAGTACATTCCTGTTGTAAAAAGAGTTCAATGTCCAGTTATACCTGAAAAACGGATTTTCTTCTGCAAGCTCTATGTCTTCCCAAGGACTCTCCTCGTAACTGTGCGCTAGCATACGGCCTATGCACACATTGAATTTCACATTGGGGTACTTTACCGGCAGGTTTTCAAGAAAACCATAATCATTTACAACAATGTTTATTTCTTTGTACTTCCCGGTTACATCATCCAGTATGTCCCAGAAAAACTCAATACTCCGGTTGGACATAAAAGGCGTCATTATACTCCACTCGACCCCGCGTTCTTCACATTTTCGGATTATGGAAAGCGCCTCAGCCTTTTCGGGAAAGCGGTATGGGCAAAACTCATCGCCAAGAGCTACTCTGTATATTGGCAGATTTTTTATTTGCTCAAGCTCTCCCTCTCTTGTAATTTGCATCTCAATCTTCATTCAAGATCACCCTTTCAAATTTTATTTCTATTATCAGATTGAATAATGATACTCCAGCAGTTTTTTCTGTGTGTCTTCATAAAACCTGGTCACGCTGTCGTTTAAGTCATTGCCCAGGTAATAAATGTACGGATAGTTTATATTCTGTAAGTCTGGATAGTTTCTGGTCTCCAAGTTTTCCCTGCTGTACTGCAAAAAGTCTTCAAAGGTTTCTGCCGATGATTTCATCCCGTACTTTTCGCTTTCATATGTAAGAGCAGCACCCGGCTGAGCATGTAAGCGCCCCCAGGATATGGACGAGAATCTCTTGTACTGGGACAATATTTTATCCAGCGTTTTATTGCTTTCTTCAATATCTTCATACCCGAAGTATGGAAGACCTGCAATCAGGCATATGCGTATTTCTATGTTTTCAAACCCGTTTGCGCGGTCAAAGAATGCATACAGCTCGCTGTCTTTCGGCTGCGGCTTGGCAAGTTTTAATTGAGTGAGCTTCATCCTGTGCGGCTCGGACAAGCTGCATATGTCAACGCTTATAGAGGCATACTTAAAGGTTTGGGCAATCAGCTCAAGCAGTTCAGAAGATGGCAGCGACCAGAAGTACAGCCAGCAGTGATGCCCGGATAAGTCAATTCCCTCCCACAGCTTAACGTAATAATCCAGCGAATTATTTATGTTGGGCGGTTCAAATTCAAACATAAGAGTAGTGGTATAGTCCTTAGCCTCCAGAATGTCCCTTCTCACAGCCTCAATATTCCTGTAGTAGGACTGCTGCCTTCCGAAGTTCTGTTTTTGTATCCGTGAACAGCCTGCGCAGTAAAAACAGTTTAGATCACAGCCCCTGCTTGTCAGTATGAAAAAATTATAAGCATAATACGGATCAGACGGATCCGCAAAAATCTTATCCATATGAGACAGATACACGTCCGAACTGCTCTCTTCAGTCTGTACGCAAGTAACAGGATTTGAAACTATCCTGCCGTTTTCCTTGTAGACACAGTTGGGTAAATACCTGCCGTTCTTGCAAATTTTCAGCAGGGGGAGCTCCCCCTCCCCGAGTATTACATAATCCACACAATCGTATTTTATGACATCCTGGCTGTAATAGGTTGCGGTATCCCCACCGACTACAACCTTTATATCGGGACAAAAGTCTTTTACTATTTTGCAAATCTCCAAAACTCTGGCAATATGGGGAAACCACTTCATGCTGACCCCTACAATATCCGGCTGCAGTTTATCAAGCAGCGCCTCAACATTTTCTTTCATCGACTGGCTGCTTTTCCACGGGTCATTCCACTGGCAGTATGCTTCAATACCATTCCGCCGCAAGTAGGCTGCAAGGTACAAAAGCCCTGTGCTGTTTGTTCCTACAGTGTCACCTAAGAGCAGCACCCTTGGCTTCGAGCCGCCATCATCCTCCATTGCATATAGCTCTTGTACTTCTTCCTCTTTCCTGTTTTCAAGATTAATCCTTCCGGTGTCTTTGACTTCGATAGCCGCATTGCCGCCTGTAATATCGGAATAGCCGGTTAATTCAACGAGGTTGCTTTTATACAGGAGCTTAACAAGCCGTATGAAATTTCCAAAGTCACCGTCTAAAGAAAAGGTTATAGATTTCCGCACCATGTCTTCTTCTATGTTCTCCAGGCTAAGAAGAAAGTGGTGCATACCAAGCACCAATACAAAGAAATTCAGTTCCTGGCATTTGACCGCTTCAAAAATGGATATTAAGCTTCTCTTGCCGTCAAAAACTTTTATTAGCTGTGCAATGGTTTTGCTCACTATCAGGTGATTCCATTTTTCTGTTTTTATTAGGCTTAGCTTTTCTGTTTCTTCTTCATTTAAAAAGCCCAGAATATTTTGCATAGCCTTACCGCAGAGTTCCGTGCAGAACCTGTTGTGCTTTAAAACGCAGCCTTCCAACTGCTTAAAATACACAGGATCCACCTTGCCTATTTTCAGTTCACGGTCTATGTCTTTATATTCCTGCTTCAAATCAATATCCATGTCCGTCTCCTTCATCAATTACTCGGATTCAGCTTCTTCAAAATATCACGCTGCCGCGCTGCTTTGCGCCTGCTCTTCTCAAACACTTCCTTTTTGGGTCCCGCCGCTGTTTCCTGCTTGTTATCCCGGCTAAGATACTCTGCCAGAGAATCAATAGTAGCATACTGGAATATATCTACGGTAGTAACCTCACGTTTCAAAACATCCCTTAATTTTATGACAGCTTTTACAAGCAGCATTGAATGCCCCCCAAGGTCGAAGAAGTTAGCGGAGGTATCAATTTCATCCAGTTGCAGCATTTCCTTATAGATTGAAGTTATGATACTCTTTATGTCCTCATTAGTCCCCTTGGATAAAACAGCTTTCTCAGGCTTTTTATCGTGCAGCTCCGAAAGAGCCTTGACATCTACTTTACCGTGGGCTGTAAGCGGTAAGTATGCAAGCTGCACAAAAGCAGACGGTATCATATAGTCAGGCAGCTTTTTCTTCAGGTAGCTTCGGAGCACTTCGCTTGAAACATCCTGCTCTCCTTTGGCGACAACATATGCCTTCAAACGGGAGTTGCCCGACATGTCTTTTTCTCTATCAACAGTTACACACGCCTCCTGTATGCCCTCATGGGAGGATAATGCAGCTTCAATTTCTCCAAGCTCAATACGGAAGCCCCTTATCTTGATCTGGCGGTCTATTCTCCCGAGGTATTCAATGTTTCCATCGCTGTTCCACCTTGTCAGGTCACCTGTCCTGTACATTTTTTCGCCTTGGTCAAAGGGGTTGTCCACAAACTTCTCCCGGGTCAACTGCTGATTGTTTAAATAACCCCTTGACAGGCATACCCCTGCAATACACAGTTCACCTGGTATTCCTATAGGCTGGGGCATGTTGGCCTTGTTCACAACAAACAGCTTTACGTTATCAATAGGTTTTCCAATAGGTATTCTGTCAAATTCCCCTCCCGTGGAGCAGTCGAAATAAGAAACCTCTATTGTGGCTTCCGTAGGTCCGTACAAATTTGAAAGCGTTGTGCCGTTTGCGGCATACAATGTCTCATTAAACAATTTTACCTGAGGTACAGTAAGAGCTTCCCCGCTTGCAAAAACACGTTTCAATCCGGTTAAATTGGCTATGGAAGCGCAGCCCTTTATATACTCAAGGAAAATGCCAAGCATTGACGGAACAAAATGTATTATAGTAACCTTATTCTTTTCAATGGTTTCAATTATCGCCTGCGGGTCTTTTTCAGCCTTCGGCGGAAGGAAGCACACCTTTGCTCCTTCAAGGGCCCACCAGAACTGCTCCCATACAGAAACATCGAAGGTATATGGGGTCTTTTGCATTATTATGTCATCCTTGCCTAGTGGATAGGCTTTCTGCCTCCATTTCAGCTTGTTTACAAGCGAATGGTGTTCAACCATAGCTCCTTTCGGGTTTCCTGTAGAGCCCGAAGTATAGATAACATATACCATATCTCCCGACTTGTTTATGCATTCAGGGTCAGCATCCTCAATGCCCCGTATTTCCTCACTGATGTCAATTATTTCACCGTCAAACTCAATGTCTCTTTTGGTACTGCTCTGAACCAATAAAATATTGGCTCCGCTGTCTTTCAGCATATATTTTACCCTGTCTTTGGGATATTCAGGATCAATAGGCATGTATGCCCCGCCTGATTTTAATATTCCGAAAAGCCCAATCGGCATTTCAAGCGAACGTTCAACCATTATTCCAACGACTGAGTTGGGTTTTACTCCCTTGCTTCTTAAATACCGTGCCAGCAGATTGGCTTTTTTATTCAGCCCGCTATACGTCAGTGTCTGATCTTTAAAAATTACTGCCGTATCATCAGGACTTTTCCTTACCTGTTCTTCAAATAATTGATGTATGCACTTATCCTTTATGTAGTCTTTTTTTGTATCAACCCATTCGGTCAGAAGCTTTCTTCTTTCCTCTGTTGTGAGGAAATCAATCTGCGAGATATTCTGCCTGCTGTTTTGAGTTATGGAGTCAAGCAGCTTTGTATAGTGCTCAGCCATCACGTCAATAGACTTACTGTCAAAAAGCTCAGGGTTGTACTTAAAGAACAGGCTGTAATTATTTTCACCCTTTATTACCTCAAGGGATATATCGAACTCCCCTTCCTGATGGATTTCAGGAATAGGCTCAAGTGTAAGCAGGTTGTTACTTTCTTCTCCCTTATCTGATAAAAAGAGCTGATCTATATTTTTAAGCCAGTTATGGAATACAAAAGCTACCTGTATTATTGGGGAATTTCCCCTGTTTCTAATTCCCTTTTTTTCTTTAACTATCTCAGAAAACGGGTAATTACTATGCTCTAAGGCTTCAAAGACATTCTCCCGAACCTCTTTAAGCAAGCTGGAAAAAGTTAATTCTCCCGATACACATGTCCTAATAAGCACCATATTTGTGAAATACCCTATAACATTCTCGCACTGGGAACCGGATCTTCCATGCGCCGCTGTGCCTATCACGATGTCTTCCTGGTTTGTATAACGGTGCAGCAAAGCTTTAAACGCGCTCAGCATTAGAACGAAAGGCGATACTTTTTCATCTGCGCTCAAGTTCTGGATGCTCTCACTCAGTTCCTTAGATATTTCCCTGACATACGTTACTCCTTTGAAATCTGATGCCCCGGCTTTAGGGGTGCACATTGGAAGATCCAAAACCGGCAATTCTCCCGAAAGCTTTTGCTGCCAATACTCCCCGTCCTTCCTTCCCTCATCATTGCTTAAATACTTTGACTGCCAGCTTACAAAGTCAGCATAAGACTTTTCGGGTTGCGGAAGTACCGGCTTCTTTCCGGAAAGCTTTGCGGAATATAATTGAAGCAGTTCTTTTAACATAAGAGGCAGCGAGCTTCCGTCAAAAACAATATGGTGTATGTTTATCAATAAAACATGTTCTTCCTGAGCTGAAGAAAACAAATGTATCCTAGTCAGAGGCCCGTTTTCCAGATCAAAAGGCTCGTGGACTTTTTCCATTAGATAATCCTTGAAATCAGCCGCGGAGCTTTTTATATCCTCCGCTTCAAAAAGGAATTTACCCTCTGCCCCCATCATATGGACAGGCTGCTCACCTTCCAGCCTTATCCTGGCGCTTAATAGTGGATGGCGCAGTACTATTTCTCTGAATGCTTCCTCCAAAGCTTTTACATCAATCTTTTTTCTTATTACAAAAGCGCTTGGCAGATTATATGCATAGCTGCCCGGAGCTAATTGGTCAATAAGCCACAGCCCGTTTTGCGCTACTGATAAAGGAAAGCTTTTCTCTCCTTGCTCCTCCTTTAATCCTTTTTCTTTCATAAGATACTGTGTTAGTTCGCTTACCGAGTTATATTCAAAAACTATCTGGGGCTCCAGCTTAATGCCATACAGATTTTTTATGCAATCAATCAGCGTCATTCCACTGATTGAATCAAAGCCGTATCTTGTAAGCTCATAATTACTATCTATTTTGTCCTTAGGCATACCTAATATTTTTGAAACTGCCTTTATGAGCTCCGCTTCAATAGACGCCTGTGTGCAGCCTTCACAACCCTTACCCTGCTCTGCCTGCAATTCTAAGCTATCGGAAGCTGTGCTAACTGCTGCTTTATTTATTGAAGTAAACTCGGTTATCCAGTAGCGTTCCCTGGCAAAAGGATACACGGGAATGTTTATGCGGCAGGGTTTAACTTCACCGTACAGCTTATTCCAATCAGTTTTTAAGCCCTTTACCCATGACTCTGCTGCCTCTTTAAGCCTGTCCCTTTGATTTCCGCTGTGCGATATGCCTTTTGCGTTTTGTCCTTTTTCAATCCCTCTTCTGCCGTTTTTGCCTTTTATTACCTCATTTATGAGAACTTCTTCATCTTTGCTGCCGCATATAAAACCTTCCAGCGCTTTTACCACACCTTCCCCGGAGTGGGACAGAAACGCCAAACGATACTCCATTGCCTCCCTGCCTGTCTGCAAGGTGTAGGCCATATCAGCAAGGTCCAAATCCTTATGTGCTTCGACAAAGCTTTTCATAGACTCTGCATAGGCTTTTAACCGTTCTTCGCATTTTGCAGACAATACAAACAATATAGGATTGGATTGGTTGATTGCAGCAGGTGCCGAGGCGTAAGGTACATATTCTTCAATAACCACATGAGCATTAGTACCGCTGAACCCAAAGGAATTCACGCCTGCACGCCGTGGAGTACCCGAAGGAGTTTCCCACGGTTTCAGCTTGGTATTTATATAAAACGGACTTTTGTCCAGCGAAATATGTTCATTCAGTGTCTCAAAATTTATAGTAGGCGGCAGCAGCTTATGCTTTAGGGCAAGCAGAACTTTGAACAGACCGGCTATTCCCGCTGCCGCAGATAAATGCCCGATGTTGCTTTTTACAGAACCTAATGCGCAGTAGTTTTTCTTGTAAGTAAATGACTGGAAGGCTTCTGTCAGCGCTTCCACTTCAATGGGATCCCCTAGCTTTGTTCCGGTACCGTGAGCCTCTATCATGGTAATGGTTTCGGGGTTAATGCCGAAGCTTTGGTATACCCCTTCCTCCAGAAGAATTTGAGAACCCACGCTTGGAGCTGTAATACCGTTGGTTTTTCCGTCCTGGTTGGTGCCCCACCCTTTTATCACTCCGCAAATGGGGTCCCTATCCCTTATTGCATCAGACAGACGTTTTAATAAAACCACTCCAACACCTTCTCCGGGTACAAATCCGTTAGCCCGCGCATCAAAGGTAAAACACTTTCCATCCTTGGATAGCATTCCTGCTTTACTGGACATGACATGCATGGACGGCCCTGCAAAAGAGCACACACCGCCTGCCAATGCCATGTCTATAGTCTTTAAGGTAAGGCTCTTGCACGCTTCCACCAGTGCCACCAATGAAGAAGAACATGCGGTGTCTATGGCTATACATGGCCCTAATAAATTTAACAGGTATGAGATACGGCCGGCCAGAATGGAAATTGAGCTTCCCATAAGCCCCTGCGCATTCATTCCCTTATCTCCAATAAGCTGGTTATAATCGCCCTGTCCGCAACCCACAAAAACTCCGCAGCGGCTGCCTGATACAGATGCAGCATTCAACCCGGCATCTTCAAAGCAGTGCCAGCTGCTTTCCAGGAACAAACGCTGCTGAGGGTCCATGAGCTCTGCTTCAGCAGGTGATATATTGAAAAACAGCGGGTCGAACTTATCCGCATCCTCCAGGATTCCTCCCCATTTGCAGTAGGTCTTTCCGGGTGCTTTTGGATCAGGGTCATAATACTCGTCTATGGGCCATCTTTCCGTAGATATCTCCGAAATGCAGTCTAGTCCTCCGGCAAGGTTATCCCAGAATTGCTCTAAATTCTTTGCCTTTGGAAATTGTCCCGACATTCCGATTATGGCAATAGGCTCATGTAAAAGCGTATCCGGACTATTCACACTTGATGTATAGGAACTAACCGGCTGAGTTACCGGTATTCCGCTTGTGGATATAGTGTTTTGGGTGTCCTGCAAATTATGGGTGTTGGACAATTGGCCGTAAGATGACTGAATCCTGTCTTTTACCTCCTGCTTATGCAGGAAGGTTTTCCCATGCATTCCAAGCTCCTTCTCAATTGTTTCAGGCAATCTCTTCCTTATGGAATCAGTCATATGCTCTTTCAATACCAGCAGTGCTTCCCTCGAAGACTCCGCCAAAGTTTTTGAAAGCTCCAGCACCCATGGCAATACGTCTTTCTGTGGCAATATTTTAAAAGAAACTCCTCTTTCGCTGAACTCGGAGCCGTGGTATTTGTTTCCTGTAAATAATATCTCCTGTCCTAAATCAGTTCCAAATTTCTCAGGAAATATCAGTGTTGAACCGGCACCAGGCGTAAAGCCGAATTTCATAAAATTAGCTGAGTAAACACTTTCCCTGCTCATGACTATGAAGTCACAAAACATCCCCATGCACCAGCCCGCTCCAAAAGCATGTCCGTTCATTGCGGCAATTACAGGCAGCTTGCACTCCAGCGCAAGCCAGTATATATTAGTGTCCGTGTATTTAACTTTGCCTTCGTGTATATCCAGCAATCTTTCTTTTGTTCCACCCGAAGCAAAATAGCTGTCATAGCCTGTTAAAATAACCACCTTATACTTCGGATCGTCCTGTATTGATTTAAACGCCGCTATTAGTCCACTGGCCAATTCCTCAGAAAATGCATTTTTATAAAGCCTGTCCTGCATTGTCACCTGAGCTACGCCCGGCGCAGCTTCATGAACCTTCACCACAGGCTCTCTGTTTGTTTCTTCCTGCTCACATTTCATTGCTTTAATAAGTTCCTGCTTGACATCTTCCGGCTTTATTTTCCCTTCCTGCACTGCACGTAAAATATCCTTTGAATTCATAAACAACCTCCTTCCGGCATTTCTCCAATGGCTTTGTAACGAAATATCACTTTTCCCAAGGAAATTGCCCTGTTTCTACATACCTGCAAATCCGTTCAATATTATGCTCATCGCCAAAAACCTCTTTATTAGTTTCCAGTGCCAATGCCCTTTTTGCTGTAAGTGAAGCATCCAGCCCGTTCATAAAGCGTTTATACCTTACGATTCCGGTTTTGGATAAATACTTGAGACGAAGCAGATGCCGTCTCAGCAAGTCTTCACTTCTTTCATCACAGGCATCTGCCAAACCCCATTCATATGCCTCTTTGGCTGAGACCGGCTGGGTTAAAAGCGTCATATACTGAGCTTTCTGGAAACCTATGCGACGGGTTAAAAAGGGCATAACACATGCAGGTAAAAGCCCGAATAACAATTCGGATAAACTAAACTGCGCGCTAGATTCTGCGAGCACTATGTCGCTGGCTGCGATAAACCCTATACCGCCCGCATTGGCTTTCCCCCTGACATGGGAAATCGTTATATACGGCCCCGTTGCAAGCTTCATCCACAAATCATACAAGGGTTCGGGGTCTCCCGCATTTTTCTCCTTGCTTCCCATTCCTGACTGCATTTCCCTAAAATCAACCCCAAGGCAGAAAACCTCCGGCAGACCTGAAAGCACTACGATATTAACCGATTGCTCGCATAAGGCCAGCACTTCACTGCATTCTTCTATCAAGCGGCTGTTTATAGTATTGTTGTCATCAGGGCGGTTAAACTGTATAAAACAAACAGTCCCCTGAAACCTGACATTTATAGTTTCATAACTCATAGTCCCCACCTGTATTCACGGTGAAATTCATTGATTTTTTCAAGGTACAGCCTTTCGCTTCCCCTGCATGAATCCTTTACTCCCTGGATTATGTCAAAATCCGGCTCAACGTTCCTCGTACCGAATTTTACTAAACTGCTTCCCTTCAATACTTTCTCATATTCTTCCATAGTCAATTGGCAGCGTTTATCCAAATTATCAGCTATCTCAAACCTCTTTTGATTTTTCTTTGACTCCGGCGTTACAATACCGCTGTAGAACTCAGAACAGCAGCCCGACCCAAAGGCAAAACAACCCACACGCTTGGAAGCATCAAGATCAGCATTATCTATGGTACTTGCCAGGGCAAGGAACACCGTAGCTCCGCCTATATTTCCCGTGCGGCTGCAGTACTCCATCCCGGGCATCACCCGTTTTGTAAAATCCTCTTCTATTTCATTCGGGGCAGACTTAGCCATTTTCCTCATCATGGTCCGGTATGCGCTCTTTACTATTCCTCCGAATGGCGTATGGAAGGTTAGGTAATCGAAGGTTTTTCGGTAATCCGCTCCCGTTACACGCTTTCGGTATTCCAAATAAGCCTGTTCACAGCAATCCAGATAAGACATAAGCGAGGTGTCTGTATGCCCGAATTCGCTGTCGGGAACCGGCCTGCATATGCCCGCCTCCTCATATGAATAGTATCCGTTTGCCCCCACATCCACACTAAATACATAAGGTTTGTCACTTACAAGCAAAGCTACAGCTCCGGCTCCGCTGCTAGGCTCTACAAACGACCAGTCCATATCTGCAACATTCTTACCGTCAGGTACTATAAACCTTGAAATGTCAGTGGCAATAACAAGCGCCTTCGCTCCCGGAGAGGTTTCTGACAGAATAAAGTTTACAGCCGTTTGAAATCCGGCAGTCCCGGAATAGCAGGCCTGCTTGATTTCAAACATCCGGCAGTTTCTGCTCAGTCCCAGATAATGATGTATGTAAGAACTTACGGATTTTCCGAAATCAATTCCGGACTCGGTACAGGTAATTAAGAGCTCAATACTATTTTTTTCCTCTTCTGAAAGAGAATCTATCAAAGGCTTTGCTGCGTTGACTCCAAAGCTTACGGGGTCTTCATAAGGCAGCGCCACCGATTTTTCTTTCATCAACAGGCTTCCAAACCTTGATGTGTCCATCTGACGGTGCCGAGCCAGCTGCAGCACATCTATGTACGTCGTCCCACCAAACACATTCATTGCCTCAATTCCTACAGAAATCATACTCATCCTCCTTATTGCATATATTGGCGAATCCTTTCAATAATATCCTGGTCTGAGATAACCTCTCTCACTGCCTCCAATGCTAATGCCTTGGACATACGCAGCGAAGGATTCAATTGGTTCATATAGCGTTTATACCGTATAATCCCCGTCTTGGACAAATATTTAAGCCGAAGCAGATGCTTTCGCAATAAGACATCACTTCTTTCATCATAAGCATCCACCAAACCCCATTCATATGCCTGCCAAACCGTTACAGGCTGTGCCATAAGCGTCATATAATTCGTCCTATGTAATCCAATGCGGCGTGTTATAAACGGCAGCGCACATGCCGGTAAAAGCCCCAGTGATAATTCAGACAGGCAAAACTGCGCCGATTGCCCCGCGAGCACAATATCGCTTGCTGCAGCAAAGCCTACCCCACCCTCATTTGCTTTTCCGCAAACATGTGAAATTGTTATATAAGGCTCTTCTGAAAGCCGCAGAAACAGGTCATACAATGGCTCCAATGCATCCTCCACAAGCTGTCCGCCTATCATTTTTTCATATGTCTCCGCAATATCCGACCCTGCACAAAAAACCTCAGGCGAGCCCGAAAGCACTACAGCGTTGGCAGACTGTCCATATAAATCCAGCACCTGGTGTAATTCCTTAATCATACGAATGTTGATGCTGTTTCCTTCCTCAGGACGGTTAAACTGTATGAAGCAAAAGGGGTCTTGAAACCTTACGGATAATGTTTCATAGCTCATATTCCCCACCTGTATTCACGGTGAAATTCGCGGATTTCTTCAAGGAACAGCCTCTGTTTTCCTTTACATGCTGCTGCCACTCCACTAATAAGCCCAAAATCAGATTTAACATTTCTTGTTCCGAATTTTACCGCTCCGCTGCCTTTCAATAATATCTCATATTCCTCCATAGAAAGCTTATAACGCTCATCTAACCGTTGCTCAATTTCAAAGCGCTGCTGGCGTGCTTGCCCTTCAGGTCTTACTATCCCGCTGTAAAACTCAGAGCAGCAGCCTGAACCATATGAGAAACAGCCTATCCTTTTAGGAGTATCAAAACTGCCCTGGTCTATTGTGCTTGCCAGAGACAGGTAGGTAGTCGCCCCCATGATGTTTCCCACCCGCTGGCAGTAAGTAATCCCAGGCATTACGCGATTTTCAAAATCCTCTTCTATTTCAGTCGGTTTTGCCTTAAGCAGCTTGCGCATCATTGTGCGGTGGGCTCCTTTTACCATTCCTCCGAAAGGAGTATGGAAAGCAAGGTATTGGAAGGTATCACTATAATCCGCACCGCTTACTCTCTTCCGGTATTCTAAAAAAGCCTTCTCGCAGCAATCCAGATAGGAAGACAGGGACAAGTCGGCATCCCCTGCCTCACTGTCAGGGACAGGTCGGCAGGTATCCATAACCTCATACCCATAATACCCGTTTGCACCTACATCCACCTGGAACACTTGAGGATTTTCGCCTACAAGCACAGCTACAGCTCCCGCACCTGCGCTTGGTTCCGCATATGACCAATCTGCTTTTGTCCCATCCGGAGAATCAACCGATATAAACCGGGAAATATCTGTAGCAACCACCAAAGCCTTAGCTCCTGGAGATGCCTGTGCCAGAACAAAGTTTACAGCCATCTGGAGACCGGCGCTGCCTGAATAGCAGGCTTGTTTGATTTCAAACAGGCGGCAGTTCCTGTTAAGCCCCAGATATTGATGTATATAAGTACTCATGGATTTCCCGAAATCAATACCCGATTCAGTACAGGTAATAAGTAATTCAATGCTGTTTTTCTCTTCTTCTGAAAGCGAATCTATTAAAGGTTTGGCAGCATTTACCCCATAACTTACCGGATCTTCATACGGCAAGGCAACAGCCTTCTGTTTCATGAGAAGGTTCCCAAACCTTGCAGTGTCCAGTTGACGGTGCTCTGCAAGCTCCATCACATCCAAATATGCTGTTCCGCCGAAAACGTTCATCGCTTCTATCCCTACAGAAATCATATCCATACTCCTTATTTCTCAATAACTTTGCAAACAAATGGCAGTGTTGATTCCGCCAAATCCCATGCTTAAGCTTATTGCGTTTTTAATGGTGTGGGCAACCGCCTCACCTTTTACCCAGTTAAAAGACGAATCTATAGGCTCTTCCAGGTTCTTTGTAGGATGCAGCCTGGACTCTTTCATTTGCAACATGGTGGCAATAACCTCCACAGCCCCTGCTGCACTTAACCCATGTCCGGTTACCGACTTGGTAGCATTTATGTAAGCGTGCGACAACCCGCAGTCTTTCAGGGCCTTAAGCTCTGTCTCATCACCTATGGCAGAGCCTGTACCATGCGGATTTATGTAATCAATATCCGCCGCCGTAAGGCAGGCTTGTTCAAGCGCTTTTTTTACCGCCCTTACCTCCCCATCATAAGAAGGGTTCGGGTTCCTATTAGCATCCATAGCCATGCCATAACCTGAAATAGCCGCATAGGGCTTCACTTCACGCATTTTTGCATAATCAGCCCGTTCGATTACAACCACACCGCACGCTTCCCCGTAAATAAACCCGTTATGGTTTTTATCAAAGGGACGGCAAGCACTTGACGGTTCATCGGCATACCGGTCCGACCCCATTGCTCCTAGCGCCCTCAGTGCATGGCACTCCAAGTATGACAAATCCATTAAAGCCCCAATGGCTATGCAGACATCAACCTGGCCTGACCAAACCGCCTGTACCGCCTGGATTATTGCCAATTGCCCGCTGGCTGAAGCTCCCCCCACAGTATATGCAAGGCCTTTTATTCCGAATTGTTCTGTGCAAAGACCGCATACGTCACTGTCCATAAAAGACAGCCCGTAGGTTGGCCTTATAAAGCTCGCCTTATCTGCATATGACCCATATATCTGCATTATCTCCCTCTGCTGGAAGTTGGAGCCCCCAACAATAAGCCCCACACGCTCGGCATCAACTTCACCAAGCTTTGCTTCTTCCCAGGCTTCATAGAGTGCAGCCATTGCAGCCTGCTCTGTAAAGGTTGCTGTACGAAGTACACGTTTTGATATGCTTTCAGGGATATATAGCTCTGAAATTTCAGCCCCTATAAAAGAGGTATTCTTCTGCCTGCCTTGGCGCTTCATAATTCCAAATGAACTTTGTCCCTGCATCAGCGCCTGGGTAAAAGCAGTTTTTCCCTGTCCTATAGCTGAAGTTATCCCTATACCGGTAATCACCAATTTAGTTTGATTGTAATTTTTCATAAAGAACCTCTGCCAATTCTCCTATATTACTTACCTTTGAAAGCTCAACAAGCGGAATTTCCAAGTCTAGTGACTCCAGACTCATAGCCACAATTTCCGCTCTGTCCACCGAGTTCGCACCAAGGTCTTTCAGCTTATCATCATTCCTGAATGCATAACCTTCCAGCTCAGGGAGCACCTCACAAATATTACGTATAACCACTCTAAATACTTCTTCTCTATCCATTTTTTCCATCTCCTTATATGATAAAATTTGTTTTTTAGCTTATTTTCCCTAGTTCTTTTTCCAGGTAGCCTGCAAACTCACTTATGGTAGGATAATCGTATACTTTAGTTGCAGATACCGTCACACCGTATTTTTTGTTTATTCCCTGTATCCACTCCACTCCGGTTATCGAGTCAAGCCCCATGTCAATAAACTTTTCATCTATGTCTATCTCATCCTTTTGCATATATAACGCTTCTGCCAGGCTTGCCGCAAGCTCATCCCTCAGATTTTCTGTCTCAGGTACAGCGGATATACCAGAAGTTTCTTCCTGCAACCGTTCCGAAACTTCTACTGTCTCATTATCCTCAGATTGATCTCCCTGTTCGCCTGTTTCTGATATATTCAACTGGCGAAGTATCTGGTCCGCCTCTTCTATATCCAACTCTCCCGATTGTACCTTCTGTATTATTTCATCAAAAGAAGGAAGCGGCGTAAGCTCAGGCTCTTTCCATTCAGATATGCTCCCCTGTTTTACAAGCTCTTTTTCCAGATAAGCGGCAAACTCACGTATCGTCGGATAATCGTACACTTTGGTTGCAGATACCGTCACACCGTATTTTTTGTTTATTCCCTGTATCCACTCCACTCCGGTTATCGAGTCAAGGCCCATGTCAATAAACTTTTCATCTATATCTATCTCATCCTTTTGCATGTATAACGCTTCCGCCAGGCTTTCTGCAAGCTCGTCCCTCAGTCTTTCAGATGTTTCCGCTGCTTTAACCTTGCATACTGGTTTCTTAAGCGGTACATTTACCTGCGCCAAATCTATCGGCTGCCTGGTTTTGACTTCCGGCTTGCCAAGCTCAGCCTTTGCTTCGGACAGCGGTTTTAGAATAACTCCTCCGGTTTTTCTTTCTGTTTGTGTCTCCGCTTTGGTATCAAGCAGATTCAATACAACCGGAGGTCTCTTCTTTTCTTGTGAAACAGCTATTTCTTTGTCACCCAGTTCCACAACCGGCTTATGTACTTTTACCGGCACAACCCCGCCCTCCGGCGCCCAATAACGTTCTCTTGCAAACGGGTAGACCGGCAGGCTGATCCTTTTAGGTTTTGCTCCTATATACAGCCTGTTCCAGTCAAAGGTTAGCCCCTTCACCCACAAATCGAGAAGCTTGGAATACTTTTTACGCTGAACCCATTTTTCGATAGCTTCTCCCAATTCCTCATCCGCTGAAAAAACAGCTAAAGCTTCTTTATTGGGTTTAACCTGTCCTCTATATATTCCAGGGACATCAGCCTGCCCTTCGGCAAAACCTTTGAGCTTATCGGAAAGCTCTCTAATAGAACCCGCCAGGAGAGCTAAGCGCTCCTCCATAGCCTCCCTTCCAACTTGCAGGGTATAGGCTATATCTATCAAACCGCAATCAGTAAAATTCTGTTCCTTAATTGCCGCAAGCAATCTTCCTGCCTGTTTTCTCAGTCCATCTTCGTTCTTTGCGGACAATACGATAATAGCAGGATTATTGTCTGTGACGGCAGCCTTACATTGCCCGACATTCAGAGGTATATATTCTTCTATCACTATATGAGCATTTGATCCTCCTGCACCAAAGGACGAAATTCCTGCAAGCCTCGGGCATTCCTTACTCTCACCGTTTATTACCGCAGTATGCCGCTTCCATTCGGAAAGCTCCTGCTGAACTATAAACGGTGTACTGCCAAAATCAATATTGGGGTTAAGGGTCGCTGAATGCAGTGATGGTACTAATTGTCCATACTTCAGCTGCAATAGTACCTTTGTAATACCTGCAATACCAGCCGCCCCCTCACAGTGCCCTATATTGGACTTTACCGAACCTATGGCACAGAACTGCTTGTCAGTGGTATATTCCCCAAATGCCTTATTCAAACTCGTTATCTCAATAGGATCACCCAGGAAAGTACCGGTACCGTGAGCCTCAATATATCCCATTCTCCTTGGATCAATATCTGCTTCCTTGAAGGCTTTTGCAATAACGCTTGCCTGTGCGTTAGGATTTGGAACCGTATATCCGTTAGTCTTTCCTCCGTGGTTTAACGCAGTCCCTTTTATAACTCCGTAAATGCTGTCTCCGTCCTCAATCGCTTTATAGAGCGGCTTCAAAAGCACTGCTCCCACACCTTCTCCAGGCACGTAGCCGTCTGCTCCTGCCCCAAAGGTCTCACAACGTCCCTTGCTTGATACAAAGTTGCCCTGTGCAAGCACCAGATATTTATTGGGATGTACAGAAACATTCACACCTCCGGCGATTGCCACATCGCAGTCGCCTCTCGTAAGATCCCTGCACGCCAGATGCAGAGTGGTAAGTGAGGATGAACACATTGTATCTACAGCCATACTGGGTCCATGGAAATTACAGAAGTATGATACCCTGTTCGCTATTGAAGCAGGACTTCCACCAAGAACAACAGGTCTTCCCTGCAATGTCTCACTTATACCGTAAAGCTGGTATTCTTCATACATAACCCCTACATAAACCCCTACATTGCCCGAGAGTCCAAAACTCTGGTCAGGGCTTAATGTCTCCCTTATATAACCCGCATCCTCCAAGGTTTCATAGACACATTCCAGGAATAAGCGTTCCTGCGGGTCGATAGTCTCGGCTTCCCTTGGCGATATGTTGAAGAATCTGGGGTCGAACTTATCCACATCTTTTATAAAGCCGCCCCACTTGCTGTAGGTTTTTCCCGGCTTGTTCCTTTCGCTGTCAAAGTACAAACTGTGATCCCAGAGTTCTTTAGGTATCTCTGTTATGCAGTCTTTGCCGTCTTTAAGGTTTTTCCAGAATTCCTGTATGTTTTCCGCACCCGGATAACGGCCTGAAACTCCTATAATAGCAATATCCAGAGCTTTATTTATTTTCTCCTTTACTTCAACACGCGAAACTGCAAAACGCGGCCGTCTGATACTGTCTGGAGTTGGCTTCACAACCTGTATAGCTTCGGACTCTTTTATTGTTTTTACTTCTTCTCTGCCAGATAAACCAAGAAGCTCTTTCAGCTTGTCTCCGTATGACTGAATAAAATATCCCGTCAATTCCTTGATATTCTGATATTCAAAAAACAGTGTCTTAGACAGCGACCCGAAGGTCTTTTCCAACTGGTTGGTAATCTGCATTACCATGATTGAGTTTATACCGTAATTCTCCAAGGGTGCGTCCGGTTCAATCCGGTTTGCCGGCAGATTAATAACCGAGGACAGCAGACTCTTGAAGTAGTCTGAAACCTTTTCCTTAAACACATCCTGGCTAACTTCCGAAGCTGCCTTGTTATCATATATATCCGGAGCTGCTTTAGCATCTTCTGTGCGAGGTATCCGTTCAGAAACAGCTTCGTGGAATCTTTGCACAATTCCCTCCATTGCCATAACCTGATGGCTATCAGAGGCTAATCCTTTATAAAGTGCCTGTATTCCGGCAGAAGTCTCCATAGGAACGGTCCCGAAGGTCTGCAGCATTGTTTTTGCTGTTTCCCCGCTGACTTGTATTCCTCCCTCTTTCCAGAGCGACCAGTTGACGGAAAGTGTCCGACCCTTGCGCTGACCTTTCTCCACCAAGGTATTCCGGTAGTTTGCATAGGCATCCATGAATGCGTTAGCTGCCGAATAATCCGCCTGTCCGGGGTTTCCTACCGCTCCTGCTACCGAAGAAAATGATACAAATAAATCCAGATCCAGATCCTTGCTTGCAATATCAAGGTTTACTAGGCCCATAACCTTCGGAGCCATTACCTCTATAAATTCATCCCGGCCCTTTCTTATAATAAAGTTGTCACGGGCAATACCCGCAGCATGAATAATACCGTTTATGCCTCCAAAATCCGACTGTATGCTTTGAACCAAGTCCAAAACTGCCTTCCTGTCCGTAACATCCACCTGTCTGTACTCTATCCCTGCGCCTCGTGCCCTCAGTTTTGAAAGCATCTCATTCCTGGCATCATCCGGCATTGACCTTCCTGTAAGTATGATTGCTGCACCATTCACCTTATCTGCAATCTCTTTTGCAAAGATATGTCCCAGGCCCCCTGCCCCGCCGGTAATAAGGTATGTGCCGCCGTCCTTCCACGGCAGGCTTATGTTCACATCATCAGCCACGGTTTCGTTCCAGTTTATAACAAACCGCTTTCCACCATTATACTTAATATGGTTGTTATATGGGCAGTTTGCGTTTTCTGTGAGCTTCACCGCAATTTCTTCCGAGGTCTCGAAGCTTTCCACCTCAATTAGCTGGCTTACTATTTTAGGATTTTCGAGCCGCACAGTCTTCAGAAGCCCCGATATACCTCTGAAAAGCTGCTGTTCTCCTTGATTCGGAACCACAACCTGTATAAGCACCTCGCTCTCAGGTTTGTCTTTTATGATACTTTGAATATTTTCAAATACTTGCACGGCATAGTCCCTAAAGCGTTCTTCGATGCCTTTCCTTTCGGCCTGTAAAGCAAGGCAGCAAATACCCGTGAGTTTAGCTTCTATTTCCTTTGCAGGAGCTTTTTGAAGCTCGCAAAGCACCACATGATGCTTTTTAAAACTATGAGCCGCAGCTTTAGCTGCAGCCTCTTCTTTCCAGAAAGGCTTAAATACCGCGCTTTGGAATTCACTCTCCATATCTCTTATAGAAAAGCCCTTCAACCTGGCACAAATAGTTTCCGTATCGTCAAATAAATCAATATCTATCTTCTGAATCCTGTCATTAGCCCTGCTTTCCTCGCTATACCTGGTATGTGCCCACATTTTGGAATTACAAGCTTTAAATACCTCAAGCTCTTGCAATGCAAAAGGCAGCGCAGTTTTTAAGCTGCCCGAACCTATCATCAAACCGATTGACGTTTGCAGTGCCGAATCCATAATGCTCGGGTGCAGTACATACTTGTGTGCCGTATCTGCTGCAGGTTGTGGCAGTAAGAGCCTTGCCAGAACTTGATCCTGCCCCATGTATATCTCTTCTATCCCCATATGGCAGGGGCCGTACTCCATTCCCATTATCTTGAAAGCATCATAGCATTGGCTTGCCTCAAGAAATCCCTGACTGCACTCATCCTGCAATGCTTTAAGATTTATGGCAGGTGCTTTCGAAACTGAAATCAGCTCCGCACTGCCCTGACTGTACACTATTCGCTCTGTGCCGACATTTTCCGGACTGCTGTATATTTCAAAGGAAATATCTCCGTTATCTTCGGGATATAACCCGATATGCGCCTCTTTCGGTCCATCATCTACAATCATGGGATAAGCCCAAACTACGTTTTTAAGACGTATACCGGAACTTCCTGCCCCAGCCGCCAATTCTGCCGCTGCCCGCGCCATCTCAAGGTAGGCAACACCCGGAAGCGCATGCTGTCCCTTTATAACATGGTCTGTCAGGAAAAATTCCCTTCCGGTAAATATGGTGCTGTAGCGCTGTTCGGATAAATCCGATGTGTTCTGCTGAAGCAGAGGATGAATGAAAGCAGTATTACTAATGCTTGATGCCATGCCTAAAGCTTTAAATCCATCCTTAGCCTCCGCAATCCAGTAGCTTTCTCTTGCAAACGGGTAAGTCGGCAGGCTTATGCGCCTTGGTTTAGCGCCGCTATACAGCATGTTCCAGTCAAAGGTCAGACCCTTGACCCAAAGCTCCAGGAGCTTTCCATACCTCCCCTTGCTTACCCATGCTGCAACCGTCCTTTCCATATCTTCATCCATTGCAAGGACTGACATTGTCTCTTTATTGTTTTTCACCTGACCCCTGTAGAATTCTGCAATATTTTCCTTACCTGCAACAAACCGCCTGAGCTTTTCCTCCAGGTCTTTTATGGAGACTGCAATAACAGCTAAGCGCTCCTCCATAGCCTCACGCCCAAGCTGCAATGTATATGCCGCATCCGCTAATTCCGCATCAGAAAGCTGCTGTTCTTTAACGGCAGTCAGCAAACGTTCCGCTTGCTTTTTGAGGCATTCTTCATTCTTGGCGGACAATACTATAATTGCAGGATTATTAGAATTTATGGCAATTTTACTATGTTCTCCATTAGCTTCCGTATATTCCTCAATAACCAGATGTGCATTTGAACCTCCTGCGCCAAAGGACGATATACCGGCAAGCCTTGGATATTCCTTTGTTTCACCGTTTATATCAATTAAAGGCCGCTTCCATTCGGAAAGCTCCTGCTGTATTACAAAAGGAGTGTTTATAAAGTCGATATTCGGATTAGGTATCGCAGAATGCAACGAAGGTACGAGCTTACCATGCTTTAGCTGAAGCAATACCTTAGTTATTGCCGCAATACCTGCAGCGCTTTCACAATGCCCGATGTTGGACTTTGCTGACCCTATAGCGCAAAACTGCTTATCAGTAGTATCCTTTTCAAATGCCTTTGTCAGACCTGCAATCTCAATAGGATCCCCTAACGCAGTACCTGTCCCATGAGCTTCCAGGTAGCTTACCGCCCTGGCACTCACCCCTGCCCTCTTTAATGCTTGTGAAATAACCTCAAACTGAGCATTGGGATTGGGTACGGTATATCCGTTGGTCTTTCCTGCGGCATTAAGCATGCTGCTCTTTATAACCCCGTAAATATGATCTCCGTCCGAAACCGCCTTGGATAAAGGCTTCAATACAACTGCCCCTACACCTTCGCCATCTACGAAACCGTCCGCCTGCTCTCCGAAGGACTTGCACCTGTCACCGGGTGACAGCATAGTCATTTCAGACAGTCCCAGATAGTGTTCAGGGCTTACAATCAAATTCACACCACCAGCTATTGCGCACTCGCAAGTACCGTTGTACAGGCTTTCCAACGCCATATGAACAGCCGTCAATGCTGATGAACATGCGGTATCAACACACAGGCTGGGCCCCTGGAAATCGAAAATATAGGAAACCCTGTTTGCTATTGACCAGTACTTGGCACCTGTCGGATACTGCCCGTACATTGCTCCTGCAAACACACCAATTTTTCTGCTGTCACAAAGATTTGCAGGCGTATATCCCGCGTCTTCAATACTTTCATAGGCTGATTCAAGAAACAGCCTCTCCTGCGGGTCCATCTTTTCCGCTTCGGCAGGAGCTATCTGGAAGAACAGCGGGTCAAACTTGTCTATATCCTCTATGAAGCCTCCCCATTTTGTGTACATCTTCCCATACTTACCTTTTTCTCCGTCAAAATATCTCTTCCAATCAAAGCGATCTGCCGGAATCTCCGTAATACAATTCCTGCCTTCTTTTAAATTGTTCCAGAATTCATTTACATTGTTTGCCCCTGCGTATTTGCCTGAAAGACCTATGATAGCAATATCTTGTACGGCGAAAGCATAACCCCCTGATATCCCTGACCCAGTACTCTGCGGCTTATCAAAATACCTTTGCCTTCTAAACGACCTGTCGGGAATAACCGCCTCAGCAGCTTTTGGCACTTCATCCTTCACATAGTCTGCCGAAACGGTATTGTCAGGCTCCTTTTCTTCCAAGCCTAAAAGCGCAACCAGTGAATCCTTTCTGGTCTCCATAAAATGTTCAACTAAAGCATCAATTGTCTGGTACTCAAAAAACAAGGTGCTGTTTATATTATCCATTACTTTCCGCAGTGCATTTACCAACTGAATTATCACAATGGAATCTATTCCGTATTTCCCCAAAGGCTCTGAGGAATCTATCTTATTGCTTTGCATCTTAAGGATTTCGCCAACCAGTTCCTTAAAATACGCCGTGCTTTTCTCTTTCAGCGAGTCCTGTTTGACTTCTGCCGTTTTTGCCGCCCCAGCAGCTTTTGGCTGTGGAAGCTCACGAGCTGCTGTCATACTTACCGCTACCTGCTTAGCTGCACTCTCTGCATTCTTTTTCCGCCTTTTTTGGCGTTCTATATTACCATTCTGATCTACAATAACCTGCTCCTCAGTGTTTAAACCTTCTACGGGCAAAGGTTTCAAGGTTTTCATCAGTGCAATCTGATTTATGGGTCCAGATAGAAGCGTTTCAAGAGTTTTCATGGCGTAGGGCGGCTCAACAGCTCCCATGCCTATCTCCGTAAGCTTCATATAAATCTGGTAGGTCTCGGGTGAAGCACTCTCCTCCTTATACCAGAATCCCCAGTTAACCACCTTCACCGCACAAAGCCATTCCTTGGAAAGCTGATGTGCAAAGGCATCCTTGAAAGCGCAGCCCGAAGCATAATCGCTCTGTCCGTAGTTTTTAATAAATGAAATAACAGAAGAGAAAAACAATACAAAGTCCAGCTTCTCCTTTTGGAATACCTGGGCCAGCACTACACTTACATTAACCTTGGTAGAGAGCACATTCTTAAACTTTTCTTCATCTGTCCTGGCAATAACCTGATCCTTCAGATTCAGTGCTGCATGAACCACACCGTGTATTTTTGGATACAACTTTTTAATCTCTTTATATGCCTGCTGCATTGATTTCTTATCTGTAGCATCCGCTGCAATATACAAAGGAGCATGACCTACTGCCGCCAATTTGTCGAGTTTTGCAGAAATTGCCGCATCCTTTTGTCTTCTGCCTATCCAGATAATCCTTGCATTATAGGTCCGGAGCATGTATTCGCTCCATATCTGGCCTATGTCGCCCGCTCCTCCTATAACTACATATACGCCCTCTCTTCTATACGCCGTTTTTGTTTCCTGCAAGCTTGTAAACGGAAGCAGCTGCCTCTTGTACCACTTCCCGTCACGGTATACCCAAGGATGAGCCTTGCGGTCGGCAGGCAGAGAGAACATGTGGGCTGTCGGCCAGTCACAACCGGCCTGTATATCCATAAGCCTTATTTTCCAGTTAATATGCTCTTTTGCCATTGAGCCTACCAGCCCGTGCACACTTGCATGGGTTGGGTTCACCGAATCTTCTTTATTAATTGGCTGGGCTTGTACCGTTACTATGCTCCAGCCTATATTTTTCTCACCATATCCCAGGCCTATCACAGCCTTAACTATACGTAAAAACTGTAATACGCCTGTATTCTGTCCGCTAGCTATGCAGTCTTCGGTGATAGATTTTACCAATTGGTAAGGTGCAATCCAGACAATATGGTCAATAGTACCAAGCCTGTCAAGCTTTCGTTCAATGTCGGAAACCATATCTTCAAGCTTTATATTTAGTACATGCGCATTAGGATACAATGCCTTTACGGCACTCACGTTATCACGTGTTCCTCCTATGATTACGACATTATCTGTCTCGCTCGGGAAAAGTTGTCCCTTTTCTACAGGAACCTCATCCCATACCGGCACCAGCATCATATTCCCAGAGAGCGGCACCTCTCCGCTCTCGGCTGGAACAATTTTTTCCACGTCAGCCGCTACGGGCTTTCCTTCAAGATTTCTGGTTGAAAAACCCTTCATACTCACGCAAACCTTACCTGTCTCATCACACAAATCAATGTCTGACTTCTGTACTATATCTTTTTCTCCGCTGCCGCTGCT